>JGI24023J19991_10001107_pt1 | contig 20993 bp, 16 predicted proteins | sample Cruoilmetagenom1_FD_19991 | JGI IMG/M metagenome (IMG submission 19991) | reverse complement strand
TTTTTGGTAACAGGCATTACGGACAGTCTGCTATGTTTTATGAGAGGCATGTTTTTTAGACCCGCGGCGGATTTTATTTGGGATAATGTTACGGGGGTACTGAGGGGCTTAACGGGCTCTATATCAACTACAACCCATCTGTCGTCTGAGGTCGTGGGGTCCTGGTAATGCTCTTTAGTTACCCTTGCAACTCCGACAACGTGAAGACCTATATTGCTGTGATAATAAAGAACCTGGTCGCCCTTTTTCATCTCTTTAAGGTTGTTTCTAGCCTGGTAGTTCCTGACCCCGTCCCAGTACGTCCAGCCGTCTTTTACCAGGTCATCCCATGAGTATGTGCCGGGCTCTGATTTTACTAGCCAATATTTCATACTTTTATTATGTAGGAATCTAAAATTAATACAAATACGGACTCTATCAATGCTGAGATGTTATTTCTTTCGCTAACCGTATATTACTGTATATTTATATCGTTATGGAAATATTAAAACGTCCGGGACTTATGGTATTAGCAGTATTGATCGCGTTAATTTGCCCGTTTTCGGGCTTAGCAGAAGAGGATGACACCAAAAAGAATATCGGCATACTCGAAGGGGCGGATGATTCCGGTAAGGAACTTAAGAGCATTGCGGTAATACCGTTTAGCACGAAACCCGGTCTTTCCATATATGATCCCGTAGCTATAGTCACACCGAATGAAAGGTTTCTTACTTTAGCACTGTACGAGGCGCTCATTACAGAAGTAACAACCGTAAAAATACTCCCAATAAGGGCCTCGGATAACGAATTCGTGGAAATAAAGACTGAGAAACCGGGATCTTACTACAGAAATACTGCGATTGAAGTGGGTAAATCCCTTGGGGCGGACGCAGTGCTCGTGGGGGTAATATCCGAATACCGTGAGCGAGACGGCGGGGACTACGGAGCCTATGCCCCTGCTTCTGTTGCCTTCAGTGTACAGCTTTACAGCACTGAGGACTCGAAACTCCTCTGGGAGAGCTATTTTTCTGAAACCCAGAGAGCGCTTACCGATAATGTGTTCGAGATAAAGAAATTCTTTAAGCGGGGAGCCAAGTGGATTACGGTAGATGAGCTTGCTAAGGAAGGGGCGAGGACCGCTGCAATGAGAGTAAACAATTACCTACTGGAGAAATGAGTGCAAATAATACCTGCAATCGACCTTAAAGACGGAAAGTGCGTGAGGCTGTACAAAGGAGAAGAAAGTAATGTAACCGTATTTTCGGAGAAGCCCGGAGACGTAGCAAAGAAATGGGAAGACGCCGGAGCGAGCATGATACATGTGGTTGACCTTGACGGAGCTTTCTCGGGAGAGCCTGTGAACCTACCGGCCATTGAGGATATTTTGCGCTCGGTCTCATGCCCTGTGCAGCTGGGGGGCGGTATAAGAAATATAGAGACTGTTAGAAAATATATTGATATGGGTATAAAAAGAATCATTATTGGTACTGCGGCTTTTAGTGACAACGGGTTCCTGAGAGAGGCCTGTACGGAGTTCCCGGGAAGTATCGCAGTCGGGGTAGACACGAAAGACGGGAAAATCGCCGTGAAAGGCTGGACAGAAGTGATAGACGCGGACAGCACTGCCGTGCTTAAGGAGTTTCATGAAATCGGAGTAAGCGCAATATTAAATACCAATATAGACAGAGACGGCACGATGGAAGGTATAAATCTCGATCAGGTAAGGGAGTTTATTACTGCCTCCCCTATTCCTGTGATAGCTTCCGGCGGCATAGCCTCGACCGATGACCTGGATAAGCTTGCTACGATCGAGGAGCTCGGGATTACGGGCGCTATACTTGGTAAGTCTTTATATACAGGGACTATAGACCTTAAAGAGGCTATAGAGAGGTACTCATAATGCTTTCAAAGAGAATAATTCCATGCCTGGACGTAAAGGACGGTAGAGTGGTGAAGGGAGTGAACTTCGTCAACCTGAGGGACGCTGGGGACCCGGTAGAGATAGCTAAGAAGTACAGTGACGAAGGGGCGGACGAGGTGTGCTTCCTGGACATCACGGCATCAAACGAAGAAAGGAACACCATGATCGACGTCGTGGAGCGTACAGCGGGGCAGGTGTTCGTGCCACTTACAGTTGGGGGAGGAGTAAGGACTCTCGAAGACGTAAGGGCTTTACTTTTAGCCGGAGCCGACAAGGTGTCTATAAACACGGCTGCAGTTAACAACCCCGAATTCGTTACCGAGGCTGCGGAAAAGTTCGGAAGCCAGTGCATCGTGGTCGCAATTGACGCAAGGAATGTGGGAGAAGGCAAGTGGGAAGTTTATACCCACGGGGGTAGAAACCCGACGGGGATTGACGCTGTGGAGTGGGCCAAGAAAATGGAAGCAAACGGGGCAGGCGAAATACTACTCACGAGCATGGACAAAGACGGTACTAAGTCTGGTTATGACCTTGAGCTTACAAGGATTATATCAAGGAGCCTCAGTATCCCGATTATAGCCTCGGGGGGCGCAGGCAACCTGGAGCACCTGGCAGACGGAGTGAAAGACGGGGAAGCGGATGCAGTATTAGTGGCGTCGATCTTTCACTACGGCGAGCATACGATAAGTGAAGCGAAGGAGCACATGAGGGAGAGGGGAATCTCCGTAAGGATCTAACGGGACTTGTGAATGAGCATTAGAGAGCAGACTGAAGAGATCGAAAGAAAGACACTCTCCCAGGGGGCGTGTCTTAGCGCCGACACCAAAGGAAGGGCAATCCCTGAAGAGCAGTGCTCCATACGAACAGACTTCCAAAGAGACAGAGACAGGATTATCCACTCAAAATCCTTCAGGAGAATGAAACACAAGACTCAGGTGTTCCTCTCTCCCACGGACGANCACTATAGAACGAGACTTACGCACGTGATCGAAGTCGCTCAGATAGCAAGAACAATATCCCGTGCGCTCCGCCTAAACGAGGACTTAACGGAAGCGATCGCGCTTGGGCATGATCTGGGGCATACGCCGTTTGGTCACGCGGGCGAGGATGCGCTGAATGAAATATTCCCGGAAGGGTTCAAGCACGTGATACACAGCCTGAGGGTAGTGGACGTGCTAGAGAAAGGCGGGCGGGGATTAAATCTGACCCATGAGGTACGTGACGGCATAGCAAAGCATTCAAAAGGGATGGGAAAGCTTGATAACCCGAAATACAGAGCCCAAACTCTGGAGGGCCAGGTGGTAAGGATCTCAGACCTTGTGGCTTACGCAAACCACGACCTGGATGATTCAATAAGAGCGGGGATTATAACTTACGACGACCCGCCAAAAGAATGTATAGATGCTCTTGGAAAGTCTAACTCAGAAAGAATAAACACAATGGTTACCGATATAATAGGCGAGACCCTTAAAAACGGAGCGGATAAAATCTGTGTGAGCCCTGAGGTCGAGCAGGCGATGGTCGAGCTAAGAGGCTACTTATTTAACACCGTGTATATGAACGAGAAGATAAAAAATAATTTCCTTAAAGCACAGAAGGTAATTAAAGAGCTTTACGCATACTTTTGTGAGAACGAAGAGGAGTTCTGGGTGCTATACAAGAAGAGTCCCAGGGAGGGCGAGACGCTTGAGCGCGCTGTATGTGATTTTATAGCCGGGATGACGGACTCTTACGCGATATGGATATATGAAAAAATATTCCTGCCCAGGAGATGGCAGGGTGATATGAGCTCGTTTTAAGATTTAGAGAGTCAGGTAACCTAATAGCTTTATCTAACAGCTTAATCCAATAAAATACTAGCGGAATATATTACTGATCTATGGAATATACTGGTGAACACATTGCTTAGACTGGGTACGGTATCTTTTCTAAACTCAAAACCTCTTACTTATGCTATTGAGGAAAATTTAATTGAAAATGATTTTGAGCTCGTGGCAACGCCCCCAGCTGAGCTTTCGGTGAAGCTGCAAAATAAGGAGCTGGACCTGGCGCTTATCCCCGTAGCAGAGCTTCTAAGGAGAAAAAGCTATACAGTAGTGCCCGGTATCTCCATATCGTCGTACGGGAAAGTGGACAGCGTTATACTCCTGACCAGGGGCGATATTAGAGACATAGGAAAGGTTGCAGTGGATAAGAGGTCTCAGAGCTCTACAGCGCTACTGAGAATAATTCTTGAAAAGTTCTATAACCTGTCGCCTGGGTATGAGTCCAGAAGATATGAACCGGGTAATTTAGACAGGGAATTTTTAAAGGGCGTAAACGGGGGTATGCTGATAGGGGACGCGGGTCTTGAATATATGTATGATCCTCCAGAGGGTTACAGGGTTTACGATCTTGGGGAGATATGGACCGAGCACACAGGGCTTCCGTTCGTGTACGCGGTTTTTGCCGTAAATGAGGGTGTAGAGCTCGGCAGAAGCCTGGATGCGCTTCAGCGCTCAAAAGCATACGGGCTCTCGAATCTGAGAAAGATTTCGGAACTTGGCTCTCAGAAAACCGGACTTAGTGAGGAAATTTGCTATACATACGTAAGCCAAAGGATAAAATATGACCTTGGGGAAGATGGGATCAGGGGAATTATAAGATACAGCGAGCTTCTTTCGGAGCTTGGCATATGTGATAAAATCACTGATCTGAATATATATTCCATATAAAAATTAATAGATTGTTAGGAGAAAATACGTTGAGCAAACTGAAAATGAAACTAGGGCACAGCCCGGACGCGGACGACGCGTTTATGTTTTACGCTATAGCAAAGAACAAAGTTCCTTCGGACAGAATCGATTTCGAGCACGTAATCGAGGACATACAATCGCTGAATAAGCGGGCACTGAACGCAGAGCTAGAGGTGACCGCAATATCGGCGCACGGATACCTTTCTGTGCAGGACAATTACAGAATAATGTCGTGCGGGGCAAGTATGGGTGAAGGGTACGGCCCGATTGTGGTGTCAAAAGAGCCTATCGACACTCTAGAGGGTAAAAAGATCGGGGTTCCGGGAAAGCTTACCTCGGCGTTTTTACTACTCAGTATTTTTGAAGACGGCTTTATACCTGTAGAGATGGCGTTTGATGAAATAATGCCCGCCGTTGAGAACGGGGAAATAGAAACAGGGCTCCTGATACACGAAGGCCAGCTTACTTATGAAGAAGCCGGGCTCCATATGTATCTTGAACTTGGTGAGCTCTGGGCAAAAGACACGGATTTACCTCTTCCTCTCGGGTTAAATGTCGTGAGGCGAGACATAGACGAACAGCTTCAGAGAGAGATACTGAGAGTCCACAAAGAGAGCATAGAATACGGTCTAGCCCATAAGGATGAGGCCTTGGAATACGCAATGGAATACGGAAGGGGAATGGAAGAAGAGGTCGGAGAAAAATTCGTTCTTATGTACGTGAATGAATTCACAATTGACCTCGGAGATAAAGGTAAGGCAGCGCTCGAATATTTATTTAAAAGGGCGCACGAGAAGGGTCTAATCGAAAAAGAAGCAAGGCTTGATATACTGGAGCCCTAAAATCTGATTTCATAAAGAGAAGGGACCATGCCTCAAGAACTCGGGTTTTTGATAAACGGAAAATGGCTTAAAAGCGAAACCAAGAGGGAGATAAAAAGCCCTTATAACGACGAAGTAGTGGGCGTAATAAATATTCCCGATTTAGATACCGCTATTGAGTCCGTAAATTACGCAGAGAAAGCATTTACTGAAACAAAAAAAAGCCCCTCACACCTTAGAAGAAGGATCCTTGGTGAGATAGCCCGGGGAATTGAAGAGAGAAAAGAAGAATTTGCAAAAGCTCTTGTACTGGAAGGAGGAAAACCTCTTAAGACCGCAAGGGTAGAAGTAGACCGGGCTGTTACGACTTTCTCAATAGCTTCAGAGGAAACCAACAAATTTGGTGAAGGCGAGCTTTTACCGATAGACACCGTACCCGGAAACGAGGGCATGTTCGGTATAACAAGAAGGTTCCCGCTTGGAGTGGTTATGGGAATATCCCCCTTTAATTTCCCTTTAAATTTAGTCGCGCATAAAGTGGCCCCCGCGATTGCGTGCGGTAACACAATGCTGCTGAAGCCCGCCTCTCAGACCCCTATATCGGCACTAATGCTTGGGGAGATAGTAGCAGAGTCGGAACTGCCTCCCGGTGCGCTTAATATTCTGCCGCTCCCGGGAGCATCGATAGAACCTGTTATTGATGATCCGCGGATAAAAAAAGTATCGTTCACCGGTAGCGACGAAGTTGGCTGGGAATTAATGAAAAAGTACACCAAGAAAAAAGTGACACTCGAGCTTGGTGGTAACGCGGCGGTGATTGTAGACGAAGACCCGCCCGACATTGAGTTTGCAGCTAAGAGAAATGCCTGGGGAGCGTTCTATCAGGCTGGGCAGAGCTGTATATCGGTACAGAGGATGTACGTTCACGAAAAGATATTCGATGAGTATATGGATAAATTCATAGCTGCCACTAAGGCGCTTAAGCTCGGCGACCCGATGCTGGAAGACACTGACATAGGGCCCGTTATCGACGATCATTCGGCTGACCGAATTATGGAATGGATCGACGAGGCCTTGGATATGGGAGCCAAGCTTATAACCGGAGGAGGCAGGGATGGTAGAATGATCGAGCCCACGGTATTAATGGATGTCAACGAGACCGTTAACATGTTCTGCAGTGAGGTATTCGGCCCTGTAATTCTTGTGGAAAGCTACAGTGATTTTGACAAGGCTTTGGAGAATGTAAACAACAGCAGATACGGACTTCAGGCCGGAGTGTTTACAAAAGATATGAAGAGGGCGTTTAAGGCTTATGAGGCGCTGGAAGTGGGAGGTGTCGTGGTAAACGATTACCCGAGCTTTAGGGTTGAAAATATGCCTTACGGCGGCGTCAAGGATTCGGGAGTCGGTAAGGAAGGACTCCGCTATGCAATAGAGGACATGACTGAGCTTAAACTAATGGTAGTGAATCTAAATTACTGAACTTATTAGCCATCAAGACTTAGAACAACAATTACCCGGCCTTCTTATCAATAAAATTTAAACCGGACAATACATCTAAAGTTTTAGTATTACTATTCCGAGATAAAAATTCCGCTAAATCATCCGGCTGGTCTATATCAAGAGCAATCCTTGAGTTTCTAAAGGTATCGCAGTGAATTCCCCTTTCCTTAGCCTCATCCATGTGCTTTCTGAAGCTGTCATCGCCGAAACGAGAGGGGATCGCATCAGGTGGCTTTCTTAAAATTGCATTTGTTCCGAAGTCGTCTCTTGCCGGAACGAGAATTACACAAGGGGTTTCCCTCTCTTTCTCAAGGACAGAATCAATATCCTCAGATGTAATCAATGGAGCGTCTCCGGGTATAACAAGGACAGACTCAGCCCCCTTTTCTATAGATATCCGGGATGCGTAATCGACAGAGTGGCTCTCACCCTTCTGCTCGGTCTCCTCTATAACCTCTATCCCGTAAGAGAGCGCGATCTCAATGGCACGGCGGTCCATGGTTACCACGAAACTGCGGTCTGCAAGCTTGGAGCCTTGTACCGCAGTAAGCACGTCCTCCAACATAGCATAGGCAAGAGCAGTCCTGTCCTCTTGAGACAGTACGGAGGACAGTCTCTCTTTGGCTTTAGATAGGTCCTTTACGGGGACTATGACGAATTTCATATTCTCTCAATATTAGATTGAAATTATAATCTTTCCGATTCATGCATTAGGATCTAAGATGTATCGGAAGAACGATATAATACCCAAATTAAATTAATTCTACAGATTAACCCCTTGGGGATCGGTTGGCCGAATTATCTATCAATTGGATAATAGCACTAATCGCAAGTTATAATTCTCGCGGAGCTTATCATGCAAAAGGACGCACTATACCAAGACCTGGAGAATTCCCTCAGAAAAGAGCTCAGAGGAGAGGTGCGTTTCGATAAGCTCAGCAAAATCCTATACAGCACAGACGCAAGCAACTACAAGATTGAGCCGATCGGCCTGGTTATACCAAAAACGGTTGAGGATGTAATTGCTACAGTAGGAATCTCCGCAAGCTACGGAGTCCCGATACTCCCGAGGGGTGGGGGTACAAGCTTGACGGGCCAGTCGATAGGGCATGCGCTGATCATAGATTTTTCCAAATACCTGAACAAGGTATTGCACGTTGATAAAGATTCAAAGACAGCTCGAGTAGAACCGGGCATATATCTCGACAACATGAACCGAGAGCTAAGAGAACACGGGTTGATGTTCGGTCCGGACCCCTCTTCCTCAAAGGTAGCAACGCTCGGAGGGGTAGTCGGTACCAACGCGACTGGAGCGCATTCCATCCTGTACGGAATGGCCGGAGACAATGTCCTAGCCTCAAAGATCATATCAGCAGGAGGAGAGCTTTTAGACCTGCAAGCAGTCTCAAAGAATGAAATATCGAGAAAATCAAAAGGGAGCGATTCAGCAGCGCTACTTTACACAAAGCTACAAAACCTGAGAAATACATACACAGATACTATTGAGGCAAACTTCCCACGCCATTGGCGCCGCTCATCGGGTTACAGCTTAAACTACATGTTGGAGGAACCGTTTAACCCGGCCAAGCTGCTTGCGGGATCTGAAGGTACTCTCGCTATTCAATCTGAATTTACGCTTAAGCTTGAGCCACTTCCTCTGCTCAGAGGCCTGACTATACTTCAGTTTGAGGACTTTGCCACAGCTATGGAGTCCGTCCCTTTTATACTGAAGCACGAACCTTCTGCAATTGAGCTCATTGACAGAATATTAATCGATCTAACTAGAGAGCACGCCGGTTTTTCTCAGATGCTATCTTTTGTTGATGGCAGCCCCGAGGCAATCCTGGCCATAGAGTTTTACGGAGCCAGTGAAAAAGAAATCGGCAAAAAGGCCCGAAACCTTATTGATGCACTTAGGAGACGAAAGACTCATTTTAAGGGGAGTGTGGCGCTTACGCCTGAGGCACAGGCAAACGTTTGGAACGTGAGAAAAGCGGGGCTTGGGCTACTCGTGAGTAAGCCAGGTGATTTTAAGCCTATTGCGTGTATTGAAGACGTATCTGTTCCGGTGGATAAGCTCCCTGAATATGCCTACAGCATTAGGGAGCTCACAAAAAAGCTTGGCACGAGTGCTGCATTTTACGGCCATGCGAGCGCGGGCTGTTTGCACATAAGACCCTTCGTTAACCTTAAAACTCAGGGCGGAGTCAAGATTATGGAAGAGCTGAGTGAAGAGGCGCTTGAGCTTACGGAAAAGCTTGGGGGCGTAATGAGCGGTGAGCACGGGGACGGGATACAGAGGAGCTACCTAAATGAGAGGCTGTTCGGAGAAGAATTATACGGAGCAATGAAGGAGCTAAAGAGTGCGTTTGATCCCGAGGGCCGTCTTAATCCCGGAAAGATTGTTGAGTCGCTATCTCCCACGGAAAACCTACGCTACGGGCCGTCTTATGAGACGATAAAACTAAAAACCTACCTCGATTGGTCTAAAGATTTGGGATTTGATAGCGCTGTGGAGATGTGCAACGGGCAGGGAGTATGCAGAAAGTTAGAAGAGGGCATAATGTGCCCCTCATTTAAGGCAACTAAAGATGAGAAAGACACAACAAGAGCGAGGGCGAACACGCTTAGGGAAGCGCTGTCAGGGGACTTACCCGCAGATGCGCTTACGAGCAGAGAAATGTATGAAGTCTATGATCTGTGTATATCTTGTAAGGCCTGTAAGACTGAATGTCCGTCGAGCGTGGACGCTGCAAAGATGAAGCTTGAATTCCAGGTTCATTACAATAAATCACATGGACTATCATTAAGACGACGGCTCTTTGGGCACATTCACAAGATGAGCAAATACTCTTCGAATGTCCCAAGACTATCGAACCTATTTATCGATAATCCCATAACAAAAACAATACTGTCTAAAATAGGAATTACGTTTGAGCGCACTCTTCCATTAGTGTCGAGCGAAATTTTTACCGACTGGTTCAAGAGGAGAAACCAGAGCGTTATTAATAAAAATGGTAAGAAAGTAGTCTATTTCCACGATACGTGGGCTTCTTACTACATGCCCGAGGTTGGTAAGGCTGCGGTAAGGCTTCTGGAAGCGGCAGGATTTGAGGTTATTCTCGAAGAGAAAAGAGTATGCTGCGGGAGACCGATGCTGAGTGAGGGAATGGTGGAAGAAGCACAAGGTCTTGCATGGAAGAACGTATCGATACTTCTTCCTTATGTAAACGAAGGAATACCGATAGTCGGCACTGAGCCCAGTTGTATACTGACATTCAGGGACGAGTACAGCTACCTGTTACCCGAAGATGAATACGCAAAGACCCTGGCTGATAACAGCTATCTCTTGGAAGAGTTTTTGTACAGCCTTCATATAAAAAAGAAACTCGATATTAAATGGAAAAACGAAGGGCCTGAGGTTCTTTATCACGGTCACTGTCACGAGCGCTCGATGATTGGAGACAATACGGCACTAGAGCTTTTGGCAATGTCCGGATGTAAAGCAGAGCCGAGCGGGGCCGGCTGCTGTGGTATGGCAGGGGGCTTCGGGTACGAGAGCGAGCACTATAGCGTATCGCGAGCGATCGGAGAAGACAGGCTATTTCCGAAGGTTAAAGATACCGCCTACGATACTATAGTCGCGGTCTCGGGCTTTTCTTGCAGTCATCAGATAGAACACTTTACGGGAAGACAAACTAAGCATATAAGCATGGTATTGGCCGATCAGCTGAGAGAAAGTTGAGTTATAAAATCCTTTATAAATTGTACTAGTTTTTCAAAACCCTCCGGTGATGATCCGGGGTCTCTCAGCTCCCGAACTATCTCGAGCTGCATTGAAGGAACACAGAGCTTCCTGGCCGCATACTTTGTAACAGTCATCTGCTTTGCCGCAGGAAATATATCTTCTCTGCCGATACTTATGCCGAAAGACTCTGATGAACTCAAGAGCGCATCGAAATAATGCTCATTCCCTAGAAGAAACTCCCTGGATTTACCTGTGCCTGGAAATATATCGACCCTTCGTCCGGGTCCTGTGCCGTGAAGGTCTAATAGGAACTTAAAATCTGACCCGCTTACGATTTCTGAGAGTTTGGTCTTAAACGGTGAATTGTCATAGTAGTTGGGATCGGTTTCAGACAAGCAATTTGTATAGAGTACGTGACAACCAGTAATGTTATGTAATAGGTTGGCAAGGGCGCCGGTGAAAAACTCCTGACGCTTGAGCTTTCCCATGCGCACATGGGCCGTAGCGTGAGGGGCAGTGACTAACACAGGTATGTCTCCTGTTATGTATATCTGCTCATCTGATTGTGTTGAAGCCGGCTCTCTATAAACCTTCTTCTGTAATATCTCAAAATTTAGCGCAAACGCAGATGGTTCGGTTTTGGCCAGAGATGAAAATCGTCTCCACCTACCCTCCTTGATCCTGTGCTCATTCGTGATTCTGTTTTTAAACGAAGCTCCCGCCTGGTAAGTAAAAAATTCCATACCGTTATGGTTTAACAAAACCCTTTCAAATAATCCCGATTCCACCTGCTCAACCTGGTCGAGCTTTCTTAATTTCCCCTCGGGGTCAGGCATCAAATAAAGCTCGCCAGAGATTATATTTTCAGATTCCTCCTCAAATAGCGCAACCGGATAGCCGCTACCCGTATCATACAGACTCCCGGGAACTTCAATATATCTTATAAGAGGGCAATCACTCAGGTACCGACATTTCTCCTCACCCTTGAGTAAAGTCCCGTATACAAAGAGGGTTTTGCACAAGTCAGTCATTTCAGCCATATGACCCAAATTATGTCCGGGAGTAGAGAATATTTCCCCGGACCATAAGCATGTCTAAATTCTTACTTGTAGACGATATTACGGACAAGTAGGGATCGTTTGAGCGGTTATCGGAGTTAAGAAAGATGAGATCGGCCTCTTTACCTTTTTCAATGCTGCCTGTTTTATCTTCTATATATAGTGCTTTGGCGCCGCCTAGAGTAGCGCAGTAAACAGATCTACTTGCTGCGTCTTTCCCTAAAGAAAGTGACATCAAGAGATGAAGCGAGCGGAGCTCTTCAAAATAGTCCAGATTATAGTTGCTCGAAAGCCCGTCGGTCCCAAGACCGAGCCTTTCGAGACCCCGGTAATTTTCCAGGGGAGGTGCGCCCACTTGAAGAAACAAATTACTCCTCGGGCAAAGGACTATGCCCACATTTTTATTTCGTATCTCGTGAACTTCTTCTGGCTTCACCTGAACCATATGTACGGTAGTAACTCCGGGACCGTCAAAAAAATCCATTTCATCCAGATACGAGAAGGGAGTTTCGGCCATACTTCTTGAAAAGGGTTTTTTATTTATTATCGGAAATATCGTACTCTCAAAAGCGTTCTCTTTCCCGCGCACAAATTCCATTTCATGAGGGCTTTCGGCAAGATGGATACCCAGCGGTATTTTACTCTTCTCATGAGATTGAATTACCTTTTTAAGAAGCCCGGGTGAACAGGAGTAAGGAGCATGCGGGAAGAGCCTTTCCTCGAATAGGGGTTCGGATTCAAAATTGCTTAAGTCAGACGTTTCATCTTTTGAGTCCAGCACCTCTCTAAAGAGCACGGTTCTTAAGCCTGAGCGTTTTAAAAAGGGCTTATCTATGCCTCCGTAAGAGGAAATCTCGCCTACGGTTGTGACGCCGCTCGATATAAGCGCCTCTATTCCCTCTTTAACTGAACTCTCTATGGTCTTCTCTGCAATAGGCTCTCTCTTTGCTCTGATAATTTGCTTGAGCCAGCCTGTAAACCCCTGAAATACCCCTATTTTCTCTTTAATCCATCCAAGCTCAAGGTGAACGTGGGCGTTTATAAACCCCGGCATGAGGATGCCGCTGCCGAGCTCAAGAATTTCTACACCATCATTGGCCCTCATGAGTTTTTGCCTGGTTCCTATGTCCTTAATAACACCATCTTCAATAAGGACTGCCGAATCATTAATGGGAGGAGAAGAGATCGGAAGAACGGTGTCTGCGGTTAATAGGAGCTTACTCATGGTTTAGATAGTTCATTTTGATTTTGAGCCAATGGAGCTCATATTACGAAAGAGATTCAATTCTATCCAGCATATCTTTGCTGAGAGAACCCGCTGCAACCTCTTCCACAGCGCCCCTCATCTTGATCGTCCAATCTTCTCTAATCTCGATATCGAGCTCTCCTCCCGGCATAGATATGGTTACAGTGCGGTCCGTAAGTCCGTTCTTTACACAGGCTGAAGCAACGGCGCACGAACTGCTGCCCGAAGCAAGCGTATACCCAGCCCCCCTTTCCCAGATAAGAATCTCGACCCTATCTCTTGAGACGGGCTTAGCAAGCTGAAGGTTTATGCGATTAGGAAACATCTCATGGTTTTCGATCAGCGGACCTAAGAGTTTGATATAACCCTCATCAAGCTCGTCCATAAACACAACACAATGCGGATTGCCGACAGAAACCGCTGTGAACTTTAATATTTCTCCTTCAACAATGAGCTCTTCGTCTACGACTTCCCTGTCTTCTCCGCTAACCGGAATTAGCGTGCTCCTGAAGATTGCCTCTCCCATTTCAACCGTGACGAAAGGCACCCGCTCGTCTTTCACCTCAAGCTCTGCCGAAACGATGCCGCCCAGTGTATCGATCGTAAACTTTTGATTATGGGCATGGCCGTGCTCGTAGAGATACTTTGCGAAAATCCTGAGCCCGTTTCCGCTTTTCTCGGCTTCACTCCCGTCAGGGTTAAGTATCCTGAGACCAAAATCGGTTCTATCTGAGGGGACCAAGAGAAGTATGCCGTCAGACCCGATACCGTAATTCCTGTCGCATAGGAGTTTTGTGATTTCGGGATTCAAATCGAAGGTAAGGTCCGATGCGTCCATGACGAAATAGTCATTCCCAAGCCCGTGCGATTTTACGAATCGGTTCATATTTTTACTCCCTAATCGGCATTGTACTTAAGCTAAGATTAGATTATTCATTGGAAAACTCAACAATTTCATATGTTTAGTTGTATTAAGAGTCCGCATTCAACAGGATCAATCGCGAAGAATCCGTAACGAAAAGATCATTCGAGGATTACGTTTCCCCCGTAGCCGCGTCTTCTGAGGTTAGAGGCTGCTTTCTTAGCGTCTTTTTCACTGGAATATCTGCCGACCCTGACCCTGTGGTAATCATCCCCCCCGACTTTCACTGTTTCGATTCTTACTTCGTCGTATTCTATATCGAGCTTTCTTTTCACGCCCATAGCCGCAGTCATCTCTCTGTAAGACCCGACTTGTACGGTGTAATGAGCGTCAAAATAACTGCCGCTCCTCAAAGAAGGCGTCGACATTACTTCCACTTTCACCTTGACCGTACCTTTTTGTATCATGTCGATCGTTTTTGCGGGCGCATGCGATAGGTCAATAATGCGGTCCCCGACGAAGGGCCCTCTGTCGTTTATCTTGACTACGACGTCACGCCCGTTCTCTAAATTGGTCACGCGAACAACAGTACCCATGGGGAGACTCTTGTGAGCAGCGGTATAGGCGTACTTACTGAACCTCTCTCCGCTTGCAGCATAATTATTGTGCTCGTCGATCCCGTACCAGGATGCGATGCCTACTTGCGTATCACCCTCGGTTACATAAGGCCTTTCCTCGGTGCTGCTTTCATATACGTTTGTAGTATCGACAGATTTTTTGCCGCACGAGAAAAACACAGGAAGAACTATCAATAGTAGTAATGCCTTAATACGCATATAAAGAAATTTAACACAAGGAAGCCAATTTCTAAAGATTAGCACTCACATGCGGTCGGGACCTGGTTAACTTTCAGGCTTAGAGACGATTTCTACTCTTACCCTTGTGACGCCCCGGCTTAAGATTCCTATGCTGCCGGCCGCTGCACGGGAAATATCTATTATACGCCCTCTTATGAACGGCCCTCTGTCATTAACCGTAATAACTACTTCTTTTCCGTTTCTCAAATTTATAACTCTTACCAGTGTGCCGAAAGGGAGGCTTCTGTGGGCGCCGGTAAATGAGTGCTGATCAAACCTCTCTCCGCTAGCCGTCTTTTTTCCGTGGAGATATTTCCCGTACCACGAGGCGTTACCATACTGCGGATATAGTTCATCTGAGAATGAAGACAACGGTAGTAATAAAAACAGTATAGCGGCTGTAGATATGAATATTTTATTTAACATTACCCGTCCCCAGAACTATTCTCCCTTAGTTTCCTTGAGATTGTCAAGGATTCGCATACAATTATCCAGAATACGACAAGACGGAAGCACAAGGAAATACTATGCAGCAGACACTCGAAGACTTTTCACTAATTAGAAGACTCCCCCCCTATGTGTTCAACATAGTAAACGAGTTAAAGTATAGGGCCAGGGCACGGGGTGAGGATATTATCGACCTTGGAATGGGAAATCCGGACCAGGCCACACCTGAGCACATTGTAAAAAAACTCGTAGAAGCATCTGAAGACCCAAGGGCGCACCGCTACTCTGTTTCTGCAGGCATTCCCAAGCTCAGGCTCGCAATATGCGACTGGTATAAGAGAACGCGTGGAATTGAGCTTGACCCAGAGACCGAAGCTGTGGTCACAATAGGCTCAAAAGAGGGTATATCGCATCTCATGCTCTCGATACTCTCGCCCGGAGATATGGTTATTGTGCCTAATCCCGCATACCCCATACACCTGTATTCGGTCATTATAGCTAGGGGAGACGTCCAGAGCGTCCCTTTAACTGAGGGGCCTGAGCTTATAGAGTCGATTGAAAAAGCCGTAAAAGAAGTATGGCCAAAGCCAAAAGTGCTGATGATATCATTTCCGAATAACCCGACGACCCATACCGTGGACCTGGACTTTTTTAAGGACATCTACGAGCTGGCAAAGGAGACGGGGCTTATAGTTGTGCATGATTTCGCATATGCTGAGCTTTGTTTCGACGGGTATAAAGCACCTAGCTTCCTCGAAGTTCCGGGTGCAAAAGAAGTGGGCGTCGAGTTCTATTCTCTATCAAAGAGCTATAACATGCCGGGCTGGCGTGTGGGGTTCATGGTCGGGAACCCAAAGATAGTGGCTGCGCTTAAGAGGATTAAAAGCTACATGGACTACGGTATATTCGCGCCTATTCAGGTTGCAGCCATAGCAGCTCTGAACGGTCCGCAAGACTGTGTAGATGGGATACGAGACCTCTATAAGCTCCGCCGTGACAGACTGGTCGAAGGGCTCTGCAGAGCAGGCTGGAACATACCTAAACCCCAGGGCACGATGTTCGTATGGGCGGAAATACCCGAGGAGTTTAAGCATATGGGGTCGCTTGAGTTCTCTAAACTCCTTATTGAGGAAGCTAAAGTGGCGGTATCACCCGGCGTAGGATTCGGCAATTACGGAGAGGGATATTTAAGGTTTGCACTTGTGGAAAATGAAATGAGAATAATGCAGGCCGTAAGAGGGATTAGAAAATTTCTCAATAGTAAGTAGCCCGTCTTAAGTTCTTAATAGTCAAAATTAAAGAAGAGATCTGCTCCCGTTTCGTCCCCGATCGCGCTCTCAACGGTTAAGAAATCAAAGATTCTGTATTCTATTACAGCTCTGTTGGCGGTTACGATAGATGACTGCACCCCGGGGCTGAAGAAATATCTTTGATAGAAAAAGCGCTCGTATGAGTAACGCTCATATCCTACATAGAGGTCTTCTGTCACGTATTTACCTACCTCAATACCGGTTTCACCAAACCCGGTCTGTCCACCCTTTATCGTAATAACATCCACTGCGAATTGGTCCCCGAACATATCCCTGATCTCATCCACCGCCATACTGCCTAGAAACTCACCGGCCTTTTCCTGAAAAGCCACACGGTCATCCGTTCCGAGCGTATCGGAGGAAGTCCCGAACACTAAATATGAAACTATTTCGTTTTCCTCAAGAGGGGGGTCGCTCGAGAGCTGAATCTTGGGCTTTTCAGCAGTACCCGTAATGTTTATATAAACTTCGATGCTGGATATCTCGTAGAGCGCTCTGACATCGATAAACGGATTTATTATTTCCTTGCCCCTGAAGCTCACGGTGCCGCCCTGGATGACAAAGAGCTTGCCCATGAATTGATATTCGCCCCTTACCACATCTATATTTCCAGTCACGATGTAGGGCTCTTTTAATTTCTTATTTATCTCAAGTTTACCCTCGACCTCGATATTCGCGCCGCTTCCTTTAACCCAAGAGTCTTTAGGGATATCAACATTAAGCTTCATCTCCACATATTCTATGAAATAATCAGTTTCTCTTTTATCTGTATAGATAAACTCCTCGCGCTCAGCCTCTCTGTGGTCTACGAACTTTATATTCTCTACGATTTTTATGGGCTTTTCGGGAACGATCACTTCAATGTCGCGGGCCGTTATATCCCCTGTGATGAGAGCGTTTAACATTTCTCCCTTAACATCAATCTGCCCGTACATCTTTGCTGTAACATCGGTCGGGGTAGCCCTTACCATGAGACCGTTGAGCACACCCTTGCCTGTGTACTTGAGAGTGCGAAAATCCACGCTGCCCTCAAACGTCCCATCCCCTTCTTCAGTCTTAATCCTAAGGGGATGAAGTATTCCTTGCTTGCCACTCATTTCAAAAACAGCCTCTGGTATCCGGACCTTATTTGCAAGAGAGTACATTTTAAGATTTACATCTTTGACCTCTATCTTGCCGTTTACATTAGGGTCCATTCCGCTGCCCGATGCGGTGAGGTCGATAATTAATTTCCCGTCTATAGTTTTAAGCTCCTCGTTAAAAGCTATGAGGGGGCTGAGATCAATACCGTCCGATTTTATATTCGCATTGAAAGTTGTGTTCTGAAAGCTTTTCTCGAAATCCTTTTGAGTGAGGTCAACCTTGGCCTGTGCTGTAGCTGAGAGGATGGACTTAGAGTTATCGTATATGTGAAACCCAAGATCAATATCGCCTTTTGAGAACAACATATCGAGTGTGATACGGTCGCTATTGAAATTCATATACTGCAAGTTATTCGCCTGAATACTGGCATCTACATCGGGGAAATTGAGAGACGGCCCGAAATTGATTACACCTGAGACCTGGCCTTTTAGCGGGAATTGAAAATTAAGGAGCTCCGAAACATCTAGGAGATCGATCTTTTTGAGCTCGATCTTCGCTTGAAGAGTGTTGTCGAATCCGACCTCGGCATCGCCTATTATATAATTATCCTTATGATGTAAATTAAAAGAGCTAAGTTTTAATCTGTCCTTGAATATTTTTACATCGATAGACTCCTTATTTGTAAGGACAGACTTTTCAATGTTGATATTAACGTTATCGATTTCAAGTGACGTCTCATCCTCCATCAGATCCCTGAGCTTAAAATCCATTGAATATTTTCTCTCATTTGATTCCAAGACGCTCAGTTTACCGTCTACACCCCCGGCCGCGCTCTGTGCATTAAACTTTACGGTCTCGATTTCTCTCCCGTTAAAAAAAGTGTCTCTCAGCGTTCCGCCGGCGCGGATTTTAAGATCTGAGAAATCAAAATTAGTATCGCCCGAGAAATCAAAACGTCTTATTTTCAATGCATCGTTGTCATAAGAAAAATCTAATCCTGTTGCTGTAAGTGTTAATTGAGGTGCGTCTACATCACCGCTCAATTTCCCTTTGGCATTTAAAGAGCCCGTTAATTGAACATCCGGGGTAAATGTAGAGACAACACCGAGGTCTTTAAAATCAATATCATAATTAATCCCGCGGCTCCCTGGGCTCCCGAATATTCCGCTCACATTGGCGCCTATCTTATCGGAATCAAGAACAAGCGATCTTAAAGTGAGTACGTTCTTACTAAACGAAGCATCGATTATCCCCCGCTCTAAACTCATATCGAATATGCTTGAGGGCTCAAATTCGGCTTTAACCGAGCCTTCGAAATTCTGAGGGAATTCCCCCTCTAACCCCAAAACCCCCTTTAGCTTGAAGCTCGCGCTCAGATCACTCGCGTACTGATCATCTTCCAGAAGTGGGGCCAGGTTGGCGTTTAAAAACTTCACATCAAAATCATAGTCTAATTTGGAGTCGGCTAATTTTAGAGGTCCTACGAGATTTATTTCACCTACGGTACCGCTTACGATTTTAAGGTCTTTAAAATCAAAAAGCGCGCTGAAAGGCTCTGAATCACTCCAACTGCCCTTAAAGTTAATATTCGAATTTACATCTGCGCTGTATTTTTGAGCTATTTCCTCATCGGTAAGATCCTCAGATTGCTGAAAGAGTTTTAGTACTTCCGCTGTCTGAAGCGCTTCAAGAGATATATTGATATCGACAGAGTTATGTCCGGTACCCTCCATTATCTCTTCTAAATAAAGGCTGCCTTGAAGCGTTGCCTGACCAAAGTCGGTATTTAGTGTGCCCTCCGTAAAATCCAAATCATTGCCCTTAATGACAATTTTATCCACCCCGCCTCCGATTTTGGTATCCATAAGCAATGAATCTACAAGTTTAAGCTCTGCCGTGCCATCGATCTCCTCGTAGTCCTTATAGAGACCTCTGGTTTTTATCTCTAGATTCAGGGTCCCCGCATCTCCAAGATCGATACCTGAAGCGGAAGCCTTGAAATTGAATCTCGGGTTTTCAAATTTTTTGATCGTGCCTTCTAAAGAGACATCCGCCCGGCCAAGAAGAAAGCTCAGGTGCTTTATATCGAGTTTGTCCATTCTTTCGTTTATTGAGTATGTAGCTTTTCCTGAGGCTTCATTTAGGTGGATTTCAAAGTTTTCCTGATCGTGATATCTGGCAATCAGGTCTCCATTATCTAGTTCAACTTCTATATTTTCTATCAATTTCAGGATTTTTAGACTTAAATCTAGATTATTAATCTCGTACTCGATGAGCTCGTCTTTGATACGGTCGTTTACGAATATTCTGACATCGGCCCCTTTGGCGTTTTGAATAAAGATGTTCCAATCTGTGGGGTCCCTCCACTCCTGAGGCTTAAAGGGCTCGAGCACCTCATAGTTCCATGTTTTATCGGGGTAATAGATCAGGTTTAGACGAAGCCCTTTGGCCCTAAGTCTGTCAATCGGGATCAGCTTGCTGAAAAGAGTAGAGCTGTCGAGCATCAAGGGAAGAGAGTAATCTATAAAAATTTCATCGATATCAAGAAAGTCCTGACCGTCGATTTTAAAGCTAACGTCTTTTAGTACGACCCCCCGTAAAAAATTTCCTTCTATGCTGTCGATATAGAATTCTTGATCGGTGAGTGCGTTAATTACGGAGTTTGCACTTACTCTGACGAATTCCCTAAAATAGCGTGTTTGTACCAAAAAGAATAGGATTGCCGCTAATAAAGCAATTATCAAAAGGAAAATTCCGATAGGTTTAAGTACAGTTGAGCGCATGTCTCTGACTTTGAATTATAACATATGGCACTAAAAAAAGAATTAAAATCGGGCTTTTACAGCTATAACGAATGCCGGGTCTTAGCATTTCTTGATAGAAAGCCCTAAGCCCTGAGTACTGGAATTAAATATACCCAAGACTCAGGGAAAAAAGACATGTATTAACGGCTTATGCTGTTATCTTAACCCCGTCTTAATGATAAAAGCATCCCTGAACTTGCTAAGCCAATAATGCTCAGATAATATTCTCTGGACTCTTGTTTTTACCATAAATTTCCCTATGCCTAAACTAACTATAGACGGAAAGGAATTAGAGGTTGAAGACGGCCTTAATCTGATTGAAGCCGCCTCCCGTATCGGGGTGGATATACCCCATTTTTGCTACCATCCGGCACTTAGCGTAGTGGCGCAGTGCAGACAGTGTCTGGTAGAGGTGGAAGGCGTACCCAAGGTAATGCCCGCTTGCAATACTTATGTGAGAGAGGGGCTCATAGTCAAGACAGATTCAGAGCGCGCTGTAGAGGCAAGAAAGGCAACTGTTGAGTTTACTCTTATTAACCACCCGCTCGACTGCCCGATCTGTGATAAAGGCGGGGAATGTCCCTTGCAGAAGACCACTGTTTCACACGGCCCCGGTTAT
>JGI24023J19991_10001106_pt1 | contig 20996 bp, 17 predicted proteins | sample Cruoilmetagenom1_FD_19991 | JGI IMG/M metagenome (IMG submission 19991) | reverse complement strand
TTTGATATCAAAATCCACCTTGAGAGCACTGTGGGTCATTCGGATAAGCCGGAGGATACGCTGTGTTGACATCGCTGCCGGAACTTCACTGAGGGGGCAGTGAATGGTTACCAGAGTAACTCTCAGCTTGTTGCCGGCCATCATCATTGCGTAATCTTCAGTCTCTGTGAGGTGTGCAAGCATTTCTGTATGGCCTGGAAAAGTATAGCCGGCGCTGTTCAGGGCAGCTTTCGAGATGGGGCAGGTTGTAATCCCGTCAAGGCATCCTTGCTGTACATACTCTACCCCTTTTTTTATATAGGCTGCCATTGCATCTGCTGTGATCCGGGTTGGCTTTCCCCACTGAACACTGTCAGCAGAGAGCGAGGACAACTGAATTACGGGTAGAGTGCTGTCGGGCAAAGGATTATTTGGCTGCCATGGAGTAAGTGCAACGGTAAAATCCAATTCACTCCTGCATTTTTCCAGTACGGCCAGATCCCCAAGAACAACCGGTTTGCAGGGATGATCCCAGGAATGTTGTTCAAAATAACGGAGGATGATCTCAGGTCCGATACCAGCCGGGCATCCCATTGTTATGCCGATAGTAGTCATATCAGGTAGTGTACAGTGAAAATAAGAATTAGCATAGCGGGGAAAAGGATAAACTGTTCAGCAGAGATCAAAAGCGTTTGTTACCACCTCTACATTTACCGGGCTGTTTTTCGATAAGATAACAGATACGACATCAAATCTTGCGGCTGTATCAAAGAGATTTTTCTCTGCCAGGTAATATTGCGCAACTTTACTGATCTGCTTTTGCTTTTTGAAGGTTACCGCATCGAGGGGATGACCATGGGAAACCCCTGTTCTTGTCTTTACTTCAACGAATACAAGATAATCACTTTCTCTGGCAATGATATCAATTTCACCAAATCTGCAGCGATAATTTTGTGCAAGGATTGTATAACCATTTTTCTCGAGAAATGCTGAAGCAATTGCTTCCCCGGTTTCACCCAGATTTTGACGGTTGTCAACCATGCTCTTTTACTCCCTTGAAGGAAAATCGATGGACGGGGCTCGAACCATGGATGAGAATAGCATGGCGATGTTCTCTGGTGGGGTAACCCTTATTTTGGGTGAAATTATAAACAGGGTATTTTTTGTGGAGTTCAACCATGAGCCGGTCTCTTTCAACTTTTGCGGCTATGGATGCTGCTGCCACTGATGCACTTCTGGACTCACCTTTTATAAGGGTTTCCTGGGGGGTGGCCAGGGGAATAGAGAATTTCCCGTCAACAAGGAGATAGTCGGGATCATCACCTCGCGCACTCAGGCTGTCAACAGCAAGTTTCATGGCAAGTAACGAAGCCTGGAGAATATTAATGTCGTCTATTATCTTCTCTGAGACCTGACCGATTCCAATAATAGCACCAATTTCCTGCAATGTGCGGTTTAGAGCTACTCTTTTAGGATGGGTGAGTTTTTTGGAATCGAGGAAAATCGAGTGATCACAGTCCAGGGGAAGTATGACACATGCAGCAATCACGGGACCCGCCAAAGGTCCCCGACCAACCTCATCACATCCTGCGATCTTGAGAAACCCACGGGCATAGAGAAGACGTTCAATTTGGAAATTATCTTCTCCCCCGGAGGGCACTTCTGTGGGACTTTTTGACTTAGCCATCTGTAACTTCGAATGACTTTTTTACGAATTCCTCGTCTCTGACAATTTAAAAAAAATCAGAGATGAGGATGTAAGGTGCTTTTTCAGCGGGTTATACCACGGTCACGAATACGTGCCGCCTTCCCTTTAAGTTGACGCAGGTGATAGAGGCGGGAGCGTCGCACGCGACCTCGGGAAACGACCTCGATTTTCTCAATACGGGGATTATGCAGGGCGAATGTTTTTTCAACACCTACACCGTGTGAAATTTTACGTACGGTATAAGAGGCATCCATGGTACCGCGTTTTCGTTTGATAACCGCGCCCTGAAAAATCTGGACACGTTCTTTATTGCCTTCAATGATGCGAATATACACCTTAATTGTGTCACCCGGTCGAAAATCGGGATGATCCTGGCGCATCTGTTCCTGATTGATTCTCTCAATTATTGTGCTCATAATATCTTTGTCTTCTATAGTTTTGGTATCTATAAGAAAAGACACCAGTTAGTAGATTGTTTTTACTTTTCTTTCGAACCCAGCAGCCGGTCGATAATAATTGATGCGGCTGATCGGACTGAAAGATGGTTGTAATCTGCTGCTCCGGCTATTGGAGGCAGTGTCCCTTCCGCATCCTGTATAACTTCTGGAGCAAGGCCGTGGGCCGTACCGAGAAGCAGGATAACGGGATCTTTTTTATCTATTTTTCTGCGCAATGCACCATAGGATATCAAATTACTCTGTTTAACCGCACTGGTGGTTATAACCAGAGGTTTTCTCCCATACTTCCCGGTCAGCTGCTCTATAACCTGGTCAATGGAGTCGAGCAGGCTGACTATACCCAGGGCCTCTTTTCTCGCAGGGTTATATGTGGCTCCATGACCGGTTCGCCAGTGAGCCAGCAACTCTTCCATCAAATGCTGCTGGTCTTTATAGGGAGTTGTAATAAAAAATTCTGCAACTCCAAAAGTTCGTGCCATCCGTGCTATATCATGAAGGTCAAGATTAGTCACGGCAGAACCGATTATTTCAGCCCTTTTATTTACTACAGGATGATGTATAAGGGCTATATTTAAACTGCTAGCACCAGGGTACGTCATCTTATTTCCTGTCTTTTTGTATCTGTATAACCTCATCATAGAGGCCATGTTGCTGTAATACTTTGAGTTCGTTCCTGCTGAACTGCTCTCTTTTCACTAACTCCGGACGTCTCTGTACTGTTCTTTTGACCGCAGCGACAAAGCGGTAGTTCTCTATCAACTTGTGGTCTCCCGAGAGGAGCTCTTCCGGCACTTCTAATCCATTAAAAACTCGTGGCCTTGTATACTGGGGGTGTTTCAACAAGTTTCTACTGAACGTGTCTTTATCCGCCGAGTCAGCACATCCGAGAACACCGGGTAAAAGTCGTGTAACAGAGTCAATGACCACCATGGCGGCGAGCTCACCCCCGGTCAGGATAAAATCTCCCAGGGAAATCTCTTCATCGGCATATTCCGCACGAAACCGCTCATCTACGCCCTCATATCTTCCACAGACAAGAATAAGGCCGGATTCCCGGGAAAGTCTCCGGGCGACGGTTTGATTATATCCGGCTCCCTGGGGACTGAGCAGTACTACCTTTCCTGAAGGGTTGATGCTTTTCCTCTGCTCGACAGCAAGAGCAAGGGGTTCAGCTTTCATCACCATACCTTCACCACCGCCGTATGGCCGGTCATCGGTGGTGTTGTGGCGGTCAAACGTGAAATTACGAATGTCAACCAGGTTGACTTCGATCTGGCCCCTTTCCCTGGCTCTCTTGAGGATACTCTCACTAAGGGGAGAATCAAGGAGATCAGGAAAAATTGTTACTATGTCAAATATCATCCGGGAATTTACTCGTCCCGCCCACCGCAATAGTCGGTGTAAAGTTCCAGCAACCCTGGAGGAGGGTCTATGGTTATCTCCTCGCTGCCCTCTCTTACCACAATGGTTTTCGAAATCGGTACGAGTATTTCTTCAGTTCCGGAATTGATAACCATTATATCCTGACTTCCGCTGGGAAAAATGGCTTCTATTTTCCCTATGTGACGGTTTTTCAGATCTTTCACTGTTTTACCGATATACTGGTGCCAGTAAAACTCATTGTCCGTAAGTTCAGGTAGATTTGTTTTGGCAAGAAGCACTCCCATGCCTTCAATACCCTCCGCCATATCACGGGAGGTGATTGAATCAAGGCTGGTAATTGCCACCTTACCCTGGACTCTACAGCCTAAAATCGCCAAAGGAGGAGATAAGTCGCCCCTGCTGTCAACCAGAACCAGTTCTCTGTACATCCTGATATTCTCAGGTTGTCCGGAGAAAGGAAATATCTTCACCTCTCCCCGCATGCCATGAGCTTTAGCAACCTTTCCCAAGAGCAAAAAATCCTCAGTGGGGAAAGAATAGTCCTGCACCATAACCGGCAAACTGCTACTCTAAGATCTCAAGCCTGGATCGTTTGTCAAATTTTGCAGCTGCAGCTGAGAGCAGAGAACGCATGGCACGGGCTGTTCTGCCCTGCTTGCCTATCACCTTTCCCAGGTCTTCAGGAGCAACACTCAGTTCAATAGCCACTGTATCTTCTTCTTCCGTCAGTGTAACATTTACTTCATCCGGTTGATCGACCAGTGATTTTGCAATGCAGACGATAAGTTCTTGCATTGCACTACTCTGCAACTGAGGCTTTTTTAATCAAACTCTTGACGGTTGTGGTAGGAAGCGCTCCCTTACCCAGCCAGACCTCAAGTTTCTGGTTGTCAATTTTTATTGCAGCCGGATCCTGGAGCGGGTCGTAGGTGCCGACAATGTCAAGGAATTTTCCATCACGTTTTGCTTCACTGTCTGCAACAATGATACGATAGAAAGGTTTTTTCTTTCTGCCAAATCGAGTTAATCGAATACGTACTGCCATTCCGGTTAATCCTCCGGTTAATGTATACAGGTTTCCCCTATGATTTTCTGAGCTAAGATTTGATATAGCTCAGAGCCAGTTATCTTCTCTTCATGCCCTTAGGCAGTTTCCTGCGTTTGCGGCCCATAATAGCCCCAGGTTTACCACGGATCTTTTTCATCATTTTCAGCATCTGGGTATAACTCTTGAGCACTTTGTTGACGTCAGTCAAGGTCGTGCCTGATCCTGCGGCGATACGATTACGTCTGCTGGTATTGATGATTTTGTGGTTTTTTCTCTCCTTAAACGTCATCGAACGGATAATTGCTTCCGTCTTGACAAGTTCTCTCTCGTCAGGTTTAGGAGCATCTTTAAGCTGTTTGAGCTTGTTGATACCGGGAACCATGTCAAGAATCTGTTCAAGGGATCCCATCTTCTTGATCTGTTGTATCTGGTCAAGAAAATCTTCAAGAGTAAACAGGTTCTTTTTTAATTTTTGGGCTAGCTTATCTGCTTCCTTCTTATCAACTACCGCTTCAGCTTTTTCTATTAAGGTGAGAATATCACCCATGCCGAGGATGCGGGAGGCAATTCTATCCGGATGGAAAACTTCCAGGGCATCGAGTCCTTCGCCGATACCGACGAATTTAATCGGTTTGCCCGTGATATGCTTGATGGAAAGGGCAGCACCGCCCCGGGCGTCACCTTCAATCTTGGTCAGGACAACTCCAGAAATCTCAAGATCCTGATTAAACTTATCTGCAACTGTTACCGCATCCTGGCCGGTCATGGCGTCGGCAACAAAGAGTATTTCGGTAAGCGGTATTGCAGACTGAATATCTTTGAGTTCCCCCATCAGTTCTTCGTCAACGTGAAGGCGTCCGGCGGTGTCAATGATCAGGGTGTCATATTCTTTGAGTGCGGCCTCGTTGACTGCCTGCCTGCAGAGATCTACAGGTTTGATATCAGGTGTTGAAGGATGTACCGGGACATCAATCTGTCCTCCAAGCACCTGGAGCTGTTCAATGGCAGCAGGACGGTAAATATCAGCGGGGATCAGATAGGGTTTTCTTCCCCGGCTTTTGAGCATTGCGGCAAGTTTTCCAGCGGTCGTTGTTTTTCCTGATCCCTGGAGACCGGCCATCATAATAATAACCGGCTGCCGTCCATCTAGTTGTATCTGCTCTGCAGTAGTCCCCAGAAGATTTACCAGTTCTTCGTGGACTATCTTGATGATCTGCTGCCCCGGCGAAAGACTTTTGGAAACTTCACGTCCTATGGCTTTCTCGGTTACCAGTGCAACAAAATCTTTGGCTACTTTGAAGTTTACATCTGCTTCAAGCAGGGCTACGCGCACCTCACGCATCGCCTCCCGGATGTTATCTTCAGTGAGTGTGCCATGGCCCCGGAGTTTTTTAAATACCCCTTCGAGCCGGTCTGTCAGATTTTCAAACATAAAGTGAGTACAAAGCAATACCAGCAAAAAACCGAAAAAAGGTTTGTTTCAGTTTTTTACTGTTTATTTCGTGAGATTATTTCATCATGCTAAAAACAGACTTCCACCACCATTGACAGAAGGGCGGAGTCTGTTACCATTCCCAAACTCAAAAGAGAAGAAAAATACTTCGTATTAATGAGTATGTCAAGCAGGAACGAGTAACAGTAAAAAAGAGTTCTAAAAACCAGAGATTACTCTAACCAAATATAGCAGCACAGCCACTTTTTTTCGGCTCCAGTCATCGGCTAATCAAAAATAGAACTGTATTTATGTAAAAATTCTCAAGGGCTGTTAATATCGTGCTTATTCCATCCAGATTGAGCGCTCGATTGGCATAATATCTACGATAATGGAGGGAAAGGGATGGATCGTCCTGCCGAAATCCCTTGGGATTATGACTCAATCCGGCCGGAAATGTTTCAGTATTACATTTAAAAGTTAAATACCTGTGTGAATCTGTAAGGAGCCGAAATGATATTAGTTATCTTTAATAGAAAATAAGGACTTAATGTTGAGTCATAGCAATTTTTTTGCTTGAGTGTTGCTTAAATATTTGATAAATAAAATTGATTAGTAACCAACTGAGCTCGAAGTAGAGTGTCTCTAATTCAATCTGCGCAGTCAGCAATAGGTTGTTGGTGTTGAGCATGAGCAGAAATGAGAAATTTATTGACGTAAAAAAATCTGAGCTATCTTTAGATGTTGTACCCACTTGACATTGTTTGATATGGCAGGAATATGTGGATGTTGCCCGCCATAGTCTATGCAGGGCGGTGTCAAGCATACCCGTATCACTAGGGGAATTGGCTGTTCCTGGAAAAGGAGGTTAAGTTTGTTCCGAGAACAGAAAGCCGTCAATCAAAAGGAGGAGTAAAATGGAAGAGAGTTTGAGTTATGAAGTTAACTTTTTCAAGCCATCAACACCATTCTTAAAGGAGAACCTCAGGGCAATTACCATTGGACTGTTAATATGGGGGTTGGCCACGTATGGATTCCAGATTCTGTTGAAAATTATGGAAACTCCAACCACCGAAGCTACCTATGTTGCTTATCAGCAGATTGCTCCAAAACTTGCTGATGGTACTGCTTCAGATGAGGAAAAGGTTGCTGCTGCAAATACGTATCTTGCCCTTTTGGGCAAAAGTGGTGCTCTGCTGAAAAATGACACCTTAAAGACTGCTTTCACCTCAACCGTGTACGATCTTCTTCCTGGTGATTCGAAAGATGCCCTTCTGGCAGCCGCCACCAAGGCAGCGTCAGACAGTAAGGTTGATGTGGAGTTCATTAACACCGCACTGGGGATTGGCGATAATTCCGCCATGAAGGCTGTGGTACCTTTTGCCCTTATCGAAGTCAGTCCGGACAAGCTGGCCATGACCGATGCGGCTCTCGAACCGGTTATGGATAAATTTTTCATCCATAATCAGTCATTTCTCACCGATACTATCGTTTTTGGTTTTCCTTTTCATTATCTGTATACGGCACTTTTTCTGCTGGCATTGTTCGTGCTTATCTGCCTTGTGTACTGCTATAAGATCGACAGTTTGATGAAAAAATATGAAATGGAAAAATCATTCGAATAGGAGGGGTGAAAATGAACAGAATCAAATGTAAAGCATTATCTATATTACTCTTACTTACAGCCATGGTATTTATTGCTTCTCCTGCTTTTGCAGGAGTTAAGCTTGAGGGTAGCTTCAAATTAGTACCGGCCATTATCCTTACTGCCTGCATCCTGCTCTTTCTATGGGTCGGGTTTATGAACAAGGCCGAGGGTACGTCTGATTATTACGCTGCTGGACGTTCCATTTCCAGGGTTGGTTCAGGTATGGCTATTGCCTCAAACTGGATGTCCGCCGCCTCTTTTCTTGGTATGGCTGCAATCATGTACGGCAGTGGTTATCATGGCTTGTCTTATGTGGTCGGCTGGACCGGCGGCTATTGCCTGCTCCTGTTGCTTATGGCGTCACAGATCAGGCGCTTTGGAAAATATACTGCCACAGATTTTATTGGTGACCGTTATTATTCGTCCGGGATGCGGTTTTGGACGGCAATTATCGCAATTTTTATATCTTTTTGCTACAGTGTCGGCCAGTTTGGCGGTATCGGCCTGATGTTCAAATGGATTTTCGGCATGCAGTATAGCGCATCGGTTATTGTCGGCGGATCTGTTGTTCTTGCCTATACTCTCGTCTCCGGTATGCTCGGTGTTACCAAGAATCAGATCGTGCAGTATATTATCTTGATTTCTGCCTTTCTGATTCCTGCCTTTATTCTGACCTTCAAGTTCAAATATTTCTGGCTCGTTCCCCAACTCGGCTACGGCCGTGTGGTCTCGGATATTGTGGTGGGTAATGCGACCACGTTCGTCAATTCGTTTGGACATGCCATGCAGACGGTTCCCAGTCCGGAATTTGCCATGCCGTGGGATACTGCCACAGGCAAGGACTTTTTCCAGTGGATGGCTACCTGTTTCGCACTTATGATCGGTACTGCCGGCTTACCCCATGTTATCCAGAAGTTCTATGTTGTACCTAAACCAGCTGATGCCCGCTGGTCTGTAACCTGGGGACTTTTCTTTATCTGTCTGCTTTACTGGACTTCTCCGCTTTACGCCGCATTTGGTAAAATTCTGTCCTCTAATCCGGAAGTGGGCGCGCTGTCAAAAGATGCGATCGTGGTCTATACCGCGCAACTTGGTTCTGTAAACCCGATAATCGTCGGGTTCCTTGCTGCAGGTGCTGTTTCCGCGGCGTTTTCTACTGTTTCCGGTCTACTGGTGGCAGGTTCTTCGGCCTTCTCCAATGATATTTATTTTAAGATCATTAACCCTGAAGCAACTGGTGATCAGCAGGTAAGGATGGCCAAAATAGCCACCATTGTCATGGCGTTGGGTGTTATGCTTGTTTCCCTGCTGAAGCTGGCCCTTGTGGCTCAGCTTGTCGCCCTGGCGTTCTCCATTGCCGGCTGTACGATCTTCCCACTGTTCCTGCTTGGAATCTGGTGGAGCGGGTCTAACAGGTCGGGAGGTATTGCCAGCCTGACAGTCGGAGGATTTTTCACTGTATTTTCTATATTTTACTTTATCTGTGGTAAATTCGGGGTTGTTCTTCCCGGTGCTGCCTTTGTCGGCTACTGGTTGAATCCATGGTATTTTGCCTGGATCGCTGCTCCGCTTGCCGTTATTGCTAATATTGTTTTCTCAGGTATGGGGGAACCAACTCCTGAGCATATCAGGAAGCATCTGGCAGAAGAAGTTCACGGTATTAGGAGGTAGAGTAAATTAGTATATAGTTATCCGGTCTCTTCGCCTGGTGCGGGGAGACCGGATTTTTTTTAGTGCCTTACCCCAGAACTTCTGTAATAAAAAACAAGAAATCGAGGAAGGTCAGTTAAAATTATATGGTTGAATATACTTCCATGGCACTTATCCAAGCATTCTAAAATTCCGATTTATTCGGGTTAGCCAGACTACCTGAGGTAACAGTTTTCAATGCAATCAGGCACCAAGAAAGTTCTTGCAGTAACCCTCACCATCACAGCCACTATTTTCATCGGTTCTTATTTATATTATGAGGAAATCAACAGCGCTGAAGATCCTCGCATCATGCCGGCCAAGACACTTTTTCTGGAGTATGACAAGGAACTTGAAAGTGATGAATATATCCAGGCTCTGAGTATGCTCGACAGTATACTCGACATCTATCGCAACACCCCCGGCTATGAGTCCTCGTATGAGATAGGCGTACTTCTTAATAATAAGGCGACTGTCTACCTTGTGGAACTTGAAACAGCTCTGCTGACGGAAAAAGATATCGACAAGGCAGCCATGAATAAATATCTTCAATCGGCAGCAGATTACACCGGGCAGTCGATAGATATCTATGAAAAATGGCTCACAGATATGGGAAATCTTTCAGAAGAGCAGATAAGAAGGCGTATCTCACCGTTTTTCAGCCCTGATGACCCGGCATTTGCCGGTATGAATATGCACAAAGTGGTTAAAAAAAGGGTAAACAGTATACTGGATGCACAAGTTGAAACTCCTCGCAGGATCTCTGTATCATTGACCAACCTGGGAATGATCAACAGATATCGTGGAGAGTTGGAAGAGGCCCGGCACAATTACGAAAAGGCTATCACCCTCTGGGATAGAAATTATACTGCGCAGGATAACCTTAATATACTTTTGAATCAACCGGTTCAAAAACGATCCTTCCTGACACGGCTTTTTCCTCCAGAACGGGTAGATGAATAATCTTGCTAACGAAGAGATTGAGCGAAAAAGCAATTTTGCAAGGTGGCCTATAATTTTAACAAGGTAAAACTATTCGCCCGTCATTCCTCCCGAACGGTCGGCAAGGTAGAGGTCGCGGAGGGAGACTAAGCCCCCTGCTTTGAATTTTTTGGTCAGAAACAAAAAAAGATAGGCTGCCTGCAGGGCATCTTCAAGAGCGTCATGGGCTTCAAAACCCGGCAGATTGAATTCACTGCTGAGATCCTTCAGATTATACCTTGGAGACATTTCCCCCATGTCGTGGTAATGGCCCAGCATGACCCGTTTATATCCTTTGGCCATTCGCATGGTGTCGATACCCGGGTTGACCAGCGTGCCGTTGAGAACCTTCCTGGTCGCGTCATGCAGAAAGCTCATATCCAGTTCAATGTGATGTCCGACCAGGATATCCATTCCAATAAAAGAGACAAATTTTGGGATAACCTCTGAAAGGGGTGGTGCTTCCCATAGTTGATCCGGTGTGATCCTGTGTACCAGTGTTGCTTCTGTATGGTCAAGTTTTCGTGGTCGTATGTAATAGTGAAATGTCTGCCGAAGATCAATCTGCAGATTTCTGATTTTGACTGCACCAATCGAAATAATTTCATCTTTTTTCCGATTCATACCGGTTAGTTCTGTATCCAATACAACAAAATTGTATTCCTCCAGCGGCCGGGTCTGGTCAAAATTTTTAAAAAATTCTCTATGTTTACCAATCAGGTCATGCTGGGTTCGGAACCGGGATTTTTTAAAAAACTGACCAATCATATGTATGCTCCTGGAAGGTCATTGCGAAGTCCTTGGATGTTAAGTGGCTGGGAAAAGATTTTCCAGAAAACTCTGGGTCCTCTCGATTACCGTAAAGGCATCCCTGAGCATACGCTTTTCGATATCAGTAAGTTGTTCCGGGTGAATGAAGTTGTCTGGAACATCGCCATTTTCTATCTGGGCCAACTGGTGAATCAGGCGCAACTGCATCTGGAATTCGTATGCATCGGCTGTTGCCTGATAGAGATCCCGTGGAATTTTTTCTTCAGTCATCAGAATTTTCAGGCGGGTGAGGGTGTTTGTCTCCCTGATGCCATATTTCAAGGCGAGAGTGCGGGCAAAATTGACAAATGGGGTGAGCCCTCTGGCTTTAATATCTAATTTATCCCTGTGCTCACCATTTTTTTCAACAACAAAATTGTTGAAGAATGACAGTGGTGCCTTGTTGGTAATGCACTGTCGGCCCAGATGAAAAGTTAAAAGCCCATTTTTCTTTGATTGTTCAAGCAAATATTCCTTCAGATCGACAGCAAGTTGTTCTGTGCCAAAGCCGTAGCGAAAATCAAAAAATATAGTGGAATTGAGTAACTCTTCGGGATCAGGTGCATTGATCCAATGTAAAAAGTATGATTTCCATACCGACAAAGGCTGACACCATTTGGGATTTCTTGCCATTACATCTCCTTTGCACAGTGGATAACCACACTGCACCAGGTGGTCGATAGCCTTTTTGGCAAAGGTGGCGAAATAGACTTCAGCCTGTCGGCGTTGTTTGTCATTTTCGGGATCAGCATAAATAATAGCGTTATCCTGATCGGTCTTGAAGGTCTGTTCCCTTCGTCCTTCACTGCCCATCAGCAGCCAGCAGAATTTCACCGGGGGAGGACCCATCTGATCCTGGAGAAGTCCTAATATGCGATTAACTATCTGGTCATTGAGAATGGCAATCATGCGGGTGATGTTGCCGGCTTTGGCACCTTCGTTTATGATATTTCGGATAATGTCGGATATTTTAAGGCCAAGGGGATAAAGTCCCTGAAAATCAGGTTGTGCCACTATTTCTTTGAAGAGGTAATAAGGAGAATTGCCCTGCTGAATCATAACGTCGTGAGATGTGACAACACCGATTACCCGACCCTTTTGCTCAACACCGAGATGATGGATTCCTGTTGACATCATCTTCAGTAATATATCAAAACATAGCGTCTGAGACTGGACAGTTTCTAGCGGCCTGCTCATTATCGTTGTCACAGGTTCTTTGTAATCAAGTCCTGCGGCGATCACCTTCGTTCTAAAATCGGTGTCGGTGACAATGCCTACCATTGAGTCAGGCTTCTCATCACCATGGACCAATAATGAGCCGATAGAGTGTCTCGACATGATGGCGGCCGCTTTTTGAATTGATGTCGTATCTGATATAGAATGAAGGCTTTTAGTCAATTCCCCGGCAGTAACACGGAAAAGATACAAAGCGTCAGTGGTTCGGCGGGTCATCCGTTTGCGGCGCAGCTCACTGTATGCTGTGGCAACAACATTGTCAGAAAAATTTTTCAGATAAAAGTGTGCCACCACAGAGTTTTCCTGTACGAGCTTCAAGAAAATATCCCGATCCAGCAGAAAGCAAAAAGTATCTTCAACTGTTTCAATGTTAAGGTTGGCGCGGGTTCCTCTGATGAGGCCAAGTGCACCTATATTAGCCCCAACACCACGATAATCCTTGAGTACGATCCGATCCTCTTCGTCGGTGATGAATGCTTTGACTCCCCCCCGCTGGATCAAATATAAATGGGTGATCTCAGATTCGTTATAGGTTAAGAGCCGAGTGCCTTTGGGAAAAAAATCAATTCTGCAATGTTTGGCAAGGGAGAGTAGAATATTGTCAGTCAATTCTTTAAACGGCATTGTGTTTTTAAAGAATTCAACAGCGACATTAGGGGCGACAGCGTGAACGCTGCTGTCAAAAGCCAGTATCGGCGGCTCAATTTTATCACGTTCTCTTTTTGACATGTTCACCTCAGGGGAGCTGTTACAGCTCCGCTTCTTAGAAACGACGACAATTTTTCCGATGCCATCCTTTTTTCATTTAAACAAAATTGATTAGCAGTGTCCAGTTTGGTTTTTACAGAATTCAGTTTATTGCAGGGAAACCTGATTTTCCATTTTTGCCGGATTTTTGCTGTCCAACTATTTGTTTTAATAAATATTTTTAGACAAACTGGATTCATCTAAATAGAGAGGGGCGAGAAAAATACGATTCAATAAAAAAAAATGATGCTTATGATCAATTTTTATCTTACAGTGTGGTTAGATCGGCACACTGACTTAACATTTTCAACATCTAAGGCATAGTGCTGAACCCGGCTTTCAAAGATGATGAACTCGTAAAAAGGTCATTCGAATTTTCAGATGGCTAAGTCAAAAAGTTTGATATACGAGGCGTAGTGTTTTTCTCAGGCCCTCAACAATACATATGGTATGAATACATATGGTATGTTGAGGTTCTGAGAAAAACCTGCAACGAAGGAGATCGGACTTTTTTCGACGCCATCAAAGATAACAAGCTCTTGATTTCAGGTGTTCCATTTTAAAATGGGTGTCAGAAAGGTAGATTGTTTCCACTATAGATGTAGTGAACGGATTCTATTCAACAAGGGGAGTTTCTGCTTTTTCTCTGTAGGGCTGAGTCATCCGCTTTATTTCATCTTTAGAACAATTTTTGGTTTTTATTTCTCTGGAGTACTTCTGGTACATCATGAGATGTGTTGCGGGTTCTTAGGCATTGAGTCGTGATTCTTGGGCTCAATTTTTTAGAAATCATGGGAAAAGGAATGGATTTATGAGCGAAAAAGACGTAATTGAAACCTCGGAAGCGGAAATTGCGGTACACTGGAAAGAAGAAGAGTATTATCCAGCACTTCCAAAATTTACTGGTCAGGCAAATCTTACTGATGATTCAATCTTTGAAAGATTCAGCCTGGATAATTTCCCTGACTATTATACTGAATTTGCCGAGCTTCTCACCTGGTATAAATATTGGGACGAGGTGCTGGATGCGAGTGATGCTCCATGTTTCAAGTGGTTTAAGGGTGGTAAGCTGAATGCCAGCTATAATTGTATTGACAGGCATTTGAAAGACAATAAAAATAAAACCGCCATCCATTTCGTACCTGAACTTGAGGAAGAGAGAGTTCAGCATGTTACCTATCAGGAACTCTACGTAAGGGTTAATGAATTTGCACAACTCTTAAAAGATACAGCCGGTTTAAAAAGAGGCGACAGGGTAACCATACATATGCCCATGTCTGCTGAGTTGCCGATAACCATGCTGGCATGTGCCAGAATCGGAGTAATCCACTCGGTTGTTTTCGGTGGTTTCTCGGCAAGCGCCTGTGCCGACCGTGTTGTTGATTCAAACAGCAGGGTTCTGATCACCATGGATGCGTACTATCGTGCGGGTGGACTGCTTAACCATAAGACTGTTGATGATGAAGCCTGTGAACTGGCAGCAGCAGAAGGTCAGGTTGTTGACAAACTGCTGATCTGGCAGCGTTATCCTGGCAAGATGTCCACGGAATCAGCACTGGTTGAAGGCAGGGATGTTATCGTCAATGACGAGTTGAAGAAATATTATGGCGCTCGGGTTGAACCTGAGCAGATGCTCTCCGAAGACCCACTTTTTTTGATGTACACCAGTGGTACTACTGGTAAGCCTAAAGGCTGTCAGCATAGCACAGGCGGTTATCTTTCCTATGTAACTGCGATGTCAAAATATATCCAGGATATTCATCCAACGGATGTGTACTGGTGTATGGCTGATATCGGCTGGATTACCGGACACTCCTTTATTGTTTACGGTCCTCTTGCTCTCTGTGCCTCTTCTGTAATTTTTGAAGGTGTACCGACCTATCCGGATGCAGGCAGATCATGGAGAATAGCCCAGGAGCTCGATGTAAATATCTTCCATACGGCTCCTACTGCGATTCGCGCCCTTAGAAAGCTTGGGCCGGATGAGCCGGCTAAATATGATTATAACTTCAAGCATATGACAACCGTTGGTGAGCCTATTGAGCCTGCGGTATGGAAGTGGTATGAAAAAGAAGTTGGTAAAGGAAAGGCTGTTATCGTAGATACATACTGGCAGACAGAGACTGGTGGTTTTCTCTGTAGCACCGTTCCCGGAATCCAGGGTATGAAGCCTGGAAGTGCCGGTCCTGGTGTGCCGGGAATCCATCCGATCATTTTTGATGAAAACGGTGAGGTTTTGCCAAGTGGTTCTGGAAAGGCTGGTAATATTTGTATTCAGAACCCATGGCCGGGCATGTTTATGACTATCTGGGGTGACAGGGAAAGATTTGTTGATACCTATTTTGCCATGTACAATAAAGATCCCAACTCCAAAGACTGGCGGGATTGGCCATATCTGACCGGTGATGCCGCAGTGGAGGCTCCGGATGGATATTTCCGTATTCTTGGTAGAATTGATGATGTAATTAATGTTTCAGGCCATCGTCTGGGTACCAAGGAAATTGAATCTGCAGCTCTTACTGTGGATGAAGTTGCCGAAGCAGCTGTTGTTCCTGTCAACCATGAAATCAAGGGTAAGGAGCCGGAGCTCTATGTATCTTTGAAGCCTGGTTTTGAAGCATCACTTGAGATGCAGCAGAAAGTTGCAGATGCAATCACGTTCCAGATAGGTAAAATTGCCAAGTGTAAAAATGTCTGGATAGTGCCTGATATGCCTAAAACCCGTTCAGGAAAGATTATGAGAAGGGTTCTGGGTGCAATTTCCAACCAGGGTGATGTTGGTAATGTGATGACTCTGGCAAATCCTGAAATTGTTGAAGCAATTCAGAAGATGGTTGAAGATGCATGATGTAGTTTAAGGGGTACCTTGAAAAATCAATTTTGCAAGGTGGCCTTAAGTATGTATTAGAAGTCCACTCTCCTGGTGGGGATCCTATTGTAGGGTCCCCACTATTTTTTTGTCTTTAGTGCCTTGGTCCAGAACTTCTTTTCTCTGTGTCCTCTGTGCTCTCTGTGGTGATAGAATGTGGTTTTTGGGTTGCGGTCATTGCCAGCATCGCTATCTTCACCAGGTATTTCAAGAAATATGACTTATTCGGGAAAAAATTTTTTCCACTGTTACGCCATTTCATTAAATTTACAGCTTAGAATAACATCCCCGTCTTCATATTGAGTTTTTACCTTATAAGGTAAAGTCTTGAAGAGAGAAATCATCGCTTTATTGGTTGGAAATGTGTATGCAATCAGGCCGGAGATGCCATTAGCCCTGGTGGCCGCAGCTATTTTCTTGAGGAAAAGTGAGCCAAGTCTTTTTCCCTGGTATTCTTTGCTGATGGAAAATGCAACCTCTGTCATATTCAGATCTTCGATTTTCAACGATTCGGCAATGCCGACTACTTTGCCAAAACCAAAGTCCCCGACAACGGCAATCAGGGTCAGGTCATTCACATAATCTATGTTTGACCTGGATTCCATTTCCGGTCTGCCAAAGATTGTTTTCTGGCAGAAAAATCGGGTAAGAATATCTTCTTTTGGGAGGCTGTAATAGTGCTCCTGGATGCGCCGTTCATCAACAGGCTTGGCGGGGCGGACTGTGATCTGCTCACTGTCAACAAGAATAGTTTTCTCGAGCTGGACGGGATAAACAGCTTTTGCAGCCTCACCCAGATTTCTTTCTGCTCCAATNAATCCCANNTCCTTAGCCCTTTCAAAAAGTTCTTCTCTGAATTGTGGGTGTGCTATAGTGATCATGGCAACCACCCGTTCCTGGATGGATTTGCCGAAGAGGTTGACAACGCCATATTCGGTGGCGACGTAGTGGATATCGCCCCGTGGTACGACTACCACAGTGTCCAGAAGTTGAGGTATTATATTCGATTGCAGCCCGTTTTCTGTTTCAGTCGTTGAAAAAAAACCGAGAATAGATTTTCCGGCAGGAGCTCTTCTGGCTCCCCTGACAAAATCAGGGATTCCGGAGACTCCGGCAAATCGGGTGGCAGCTGAGGCTTCAGCACAGACCTGGCCGGTAAGATCCATTGTTCTTGCAACATTGAGTGAAACCATACGATTATGCTGGGCAATAATGAACGGGTCATTGACATAATCCGATGGATGGAAATCTATTGCCGGGTTATCGTTGAGAAATTCATAAAGATCTCTGCTGCCGACAGCCATGGAAGCTACCATTTTACCTTCGTTGAACCCCTTCTTATGATTATTGATATTACCCCTGGCATAAAGAGACATCATATCATCTGTAAGAAACTGTGAGTGCACTCCCAGGTCATTTTTTTCCGACAATCCATGCATGGTTGCCTGGGAGGTTGCGTCGAGTCCAATCTGAAGAGTAGAACCATCTTCAATTAATTTGGCAATATGGCGACCGATATGCCGCGCTGCGGTGGAGGGACTTGTGGACGGCGGCGGTACTGCAAGCAGCTCCTCTTCGTATTCAACAATCAGGTCAACATCATTGACGTGGATAAAACTCTGGCCCATTACCCGGGGCATCCGGGGATTTATCTGGGCTATAACAAAATCTGCCGACCGGGCTGCAGCCATTGTCACATCAACTGATATTCCAAGGCTCATCCAACCAAAGTCATCTGCGGGAGAGACCTGGACTAAGGCAACATTTAAAGGAAGCTTACGGGTTGTGAAAAGGGAGGGGACGTCAGACATGTTCATCGGGGTTATGAATCGCTGCTGTCTGGCAATTGATTCTGATTTAGTGGAACCGAGATAGATCGAACGAATATTCAAGCTTGTGTCTTTGGTTCTGTCTGCTATCGCGGTGAGGGATGCGGTTTCTCTTCCGAGTAGTCTGACAATTTCAAGACCGCTGAATCGGTTCGCATTTTCTGTCAGGGCCTGGACGAGTATCTGAGGTTCACCACAGCCTGAGCCGATAAAAACTCTCTGCCCTGAGCGAATCGAAGCTATGGCTTTGGCGGGACTCACTTTTTTTTCTATGTAGGTGTCTGCCCAATACTGAGTGTTCGGCATGATCAAGCTCCTTCTAATACTTTGACTTTAACAAGAACAGTTTTTTGGATTGAACTGGTTTGATTGTTGGGAATTACATCTTATCCTGACAGGCTGAGAATGGTCATTAAAAAATATTCAAAGGAGAAATAAAATCCCGCTGGTTTGTCATGCCCGCGCAGGTGGGAAAGACAAAATATGCAGCTGAGTTTCGTACGTAATCAGAAATAAAATTAATTAGTAGGATTCTTTTGAGTAACAATGTTCTTTTAGTTCTAGAGGTTTGGCATGTGTATGGTTTAAAAACAGTTAAATCAAAATGTTATATAGGTAATTGCTGACAATATATGCTTTTTTTCTTGAAGAATACAGGGAAATACGCCTGTTTTCTTGNNAGCAGTAAAANCATATAATAGTTTGTAATTACNATAAATAATTATATTATCCCCTTTTCGTCATATGCCTTATGAGTAACAATGTTAATATAATCTCTTGAACAAAATTGTTCTATGCGTTATAGAGAGCATTGGAGACATATTGGTGGACTTAAATTCAGACCTGAAAGGAGTGATTATGCCTAGTTTTGATGCTGTGTTTCAGAGTAGTATTAATAATCCAGAGGAATTTTGGGCGGAAGCTGCAAAAGGGATAACCTGGTATAAAGAATGTGACAAAGTTCTCGATTCATCTGACGCCCCGTTTTACAAGTGGTTTTCCGGTGGAAAGATGAACACCTGTTATAATGCCGTTGATCGTCACGTTGAAAATGGCCGTGCGGATCAGACTGCAATTATTTATGACAGTCCGGTGACAGATACCCTCACCAAAATCAGTTACAAAGAACTGCTTGATAAGGTTTCTACCTTTGCCGGTGCGCTGAAAAGTCAGGGCGTTGAGAAGGGTGATACTGTAGTGCTTTATATGCCTATGATCCCTGAGGCTGCTGTTGCCATGCTTGCCTGTGCCCGGATTGGCGCGGTGCACTCGGTTGTTTTTGGCGGCTTTGCACCCCATGAGCTTGCCATCAGAATCGACCATGCCCAGCCAAAACTTATCATTACCGCATCAGGTGCCGTTGAGGGCGTAAAAACACTGGCATATAAGCCACTGGTTGATAAGGCCATTGAACTGTCAACCCATGATGTGAATACTGTTATTCTCTTTCAGCGCGATATGGTAAAGGCGGAGATGATTGGGGGGCGTGACCTGGACTGGAATGAACTGGTCAGCAAAAGTGAACCAACCGGATGCGTAGAAGTTGATGCTACCGATCCTCTCTATATTCTTTATACCTCTGGAACCACCGGTATGCCCAAAGGTGTTTTAAGAGATAATGGCGGTCATGCTGTAGCACTTCTCTGGACCATGAAAAATCTCTACGACATCAATCCCGGTGATGTGTGGTGGTCTGCATCAGATGTGGGCTGGGTTGTTGGTCATTCCTACATTGTTTATGCCCCGCTGCTGCAGGGTTCAACTACAGTTTTCTATGAAGGTAAGCCTGTTGGGACTCCTGATGCGGGTGCCTTCTGGCGTGTGATCTCTGAGCATAAGGTAAAGGCCCTTTTTACTGCTCCTACCGCATTCAGGGCAATCAAGAAAGAAGATCCGAAAGGAGTCTTTTTCGATAAATATGATACCTCATGTTTTGAATGTCTCTATCTTGCCGGCGAAAGAACTGATCCGGATACCCTGCACTGGGCGGAAGATCTTATCGGGGTTCCTATTATCGATCACTGGTGGCAGACGGAGACAGGCTGGGCGATTGTTGGTAATTGTCGTGGCATTGAAGAGTTGCCTGTCAAAGAGGGCTCTCCGACAAAACCGATGCCTGGATACGATGTCCGTGTTCTCGATGATGATGGAAAAGAAGTTCCTGCCGGGACAGATGGAAATATTGTTGTTAAACTGCCATTGCCTCCAGGAAACCTGGTTACCCTCTGGCGTAATGATGAGCGTTTTATTAAGTCGTATATGACTACTTTCCCGGGATACTATGAGACAAGCGACGGCGGGTACATTGATGAAGACGGTTATGTATATGTAATGGGTCGCATGGACGATGTTATTAATATCGCCGGCCACAGGCTTTCCACCGGAGCCATGGAGGAAATAATTGCCAATCATCCTGACATTGCTGAATGTGCTGTCTTTGGAACTGATGATCAACTCAAAGGTCAGCTACCGGTAGGACTGTTTGTGGTAAAAGCAGGTGTTGACCGTCCTTCAGCCGACATTCAGGCGGAACTGGTGAAGATGGTTCGTGAGTCTATTGGCCCCATCGCCTGTTTCAAGGAGGCGTCCCAGGTGGTCAGGCTGCCGAAGACCAGATCCGGCAAGATTCTCCGTGGCACCATGCGTTCTATTGCCAATAGTAAAGATTACAATATGCCGTCAACTATTGATGATCCTGTAATTCTTGATGAGATTACAGAGACTTTGAAAGGTATGGGATATGGCAAGAAATAAGTAATCTGATGTTTGCGCAGTTATCGTTCCGGTAGCTGCGTTTTTGTTTAATTTTTACGAAGGGAGCCGGGCGGTATATGCCCGGCTTCGGTCATGGGAACTTTTTATGAAGATTCACGAATACCAGGCAAAAGAACTCTTTCGCAAATATAATGTACCGACTCCTGAAGGAGGAGTGAGTGATTCGGTAGCGGGAGTAAAAGATATTGCTGCAGAGCTCGGATTGCCGGTCGCGGTAAAAGCGCAGATTCATGCCGGCGGGCGTGGAAAAGGCGGTGGTGTGAAGCTGGCCGGGACTGACGATGAAGTAACAACCGCAGCAGATGCCATCTTAGGGATGACCCTTGTCACCAAACAGACTGGTCCTGAGGGGAGAGTCGTTAAAAAAGTTCTGGTAGAGAAAGGTGTTGGAATTCAAAAAGAGC
>JGI24023J19991_10001105_pt1 | contig 21002 bp, 17 predicted proteins | sample Cruoilmetagenom1_FD_19991 | JGI IMG/M metagenome (IMG submission 19991) | reverse complement strand
TTAAAACCAGGAGAACAATCCGTATTAATGAAAGAAGCCGTAATTCAATATTTTATTAAAAAAGAGTTTATACCAATTTAGGAAGTTTTATTTTCACTGAACACTGAACACTGAACACTACCTTCATATCGCTTCAAAAATCTTTCCAGGCAAAGGTTTAATAACACCTTTCAATTCTAAAGTTAACAACAATGTAGCTGTTTTAAAGACAGGTAAATTACAATATAATGCAATGAGGTCTAATTGTTGTTTTCCTTCTTTTAGCAAGTAATTGTAAACTTCTTTTTCAGTTTCTGAAAGTTCAATAAACAATTGTTGCTGAATAGCTTGTTTTTGTTTGTCATCTTTTTCCCATCCTAAAATATAGGCAACATCTTTAGCAGAAGTTAATACAGCAGCTTTATTGGTTTTGATTAATTGATTGCATCCTCGACTGTAGGCATCAGTTATCCGCCCAGGAACAGCAAACACCTCTCTATTGTATGAATTGGCAATGTCAGCCGTAATTAATGAACCACCTTTATCTGCAGATTCTATTACTATAGTCGCCTGTGAAAGTCCTGCCACAATTCTATTTCGCTTTACAAAATTTTCTCTTTCGGGTTTTGTTCCAGACCAATAATCGGTAATTAAACCACCGTTATCAATCATCTTATCAGCATATTTTTTATGGATTGTAGGGTAAACTCTATCCATACCATGAGCCAAAACACCAACAGTTTGTAAGTTATGTTCAANGGCTAATTTATGAGCCAAAACATCAACACCATAGGCTAAACCGCTTATGATAACAGGATTGTATTCCGCTAAATTNTTGATAAGATCTTCTAAGACAGCTTTTCCATAACTGGTTATTTGTCTGGTGCCAACTATACTTATCATTTTTTGATTAGCTAATTGAATGTTCCCTTTTTTAAAAAAGAAAATGGGAGCATCAAAACAATGTTTTAAATACACAGGATAATCATCATCTTGAAAATATGAATATTGAATAGCGTTGGTTTTTATAAAATCAATTTCTTGTTCAGCTTTTGTAAAAATGGTTTTATCATTTAGAGCATAAGTAATAGCAGTACCAACACCAGAAATTTTAGAGAGGGTTTGTTTTTTTTCTGCAAAAACTTGTGTTGCACTACCACAATGTGAAATTAATTTTTTTGCCATGACATCACCAATACCACTTGCATTGATTAAAGCTAATAAATTAAGGAGTTCTTCGTGTTTCAAGCTTTGAAATTTATAGGATTTTAAATGTACAAAATTTGTTAATAAATATTGTATGCATAAAGAATTTAAACTAAAGTTTTTTTTACATTTGTTTTTATTGAATATCCCCTAAAATTAATCAACTGAAATTATCAAAATACATAAGCGATTTACTATATAGATACGAGTGTGTTATTGTGCCTGATTTTGGCGGGTTTTTAAGTGATACAAAACCGGCATATATAAGCTCACATTCTAATACGTTTTATCCGCCTCATAAATCTATTACTTTTAATAGCCGTTTAAAGAATGATGATAGATTACTTGCTAATTATATAGCAAGTGTAGATCAAGTACCTTATGAATCTGCAGTAAATTTTATAAAATTTGAAATCAGTCAATGGTTTGAAACGTTAAATCAAACAGATTTAGATTTAGAAAATATCGGTAAAATTTCTTTAGATGCAAGTAGCACTCTAATTTTTGAACCTCAAACAAAAATTAATTATTTGGCAGAATCTTTTGGTTTGTCTTCATTTGTGTTGCCTGAAGTTAAAAGAGAGACATACATAAAACAAGTAGAAAAACTAGAGCAAAAAGCACCAGTTATTTTAACAAATAAAGAAAAAGAAGCTCCAAATTATTTAAAATATGCAGCAATCCTTGTTCTTGGACTTTCAGTTTTAGGATTTGGCGGAAACTCTATTTATCAAAAATATAAGAGTGAACAACAATTAGTTGCTGCTCAAAAAGAACAACACGAAGTTGAGAAAAAGATTGAAAAAGCAACATTTATTGTTTCTGAAGCCTTGCCTTCAATAAGTGTTAATGTTACTTTAGACAAAAAACCTTTTCACGTTATTGCAGGAGCATTTAGATATCCTGAAAATGCTCAACGTTTAGTAAACAAACTGATTGAAAATGGCTATAAAGCTAGAATTCTTGGGATTAATAAATGGGGTTTAACTCAGGTTTCTTATGAGAGTTATACAGAAAGAAACAACGCTATTAATAATTTATACAGAATTAAAAAAACAGAATCTGAAGACGCATGGTTGTTGATTCAAGACCTTTAATTTACTTTTCTCTTACAAATCTAACACTTCTTTTTGTTGACTGATAATTGTCAATCCTAAAGCTTAAAAAAAACACTTTTACAGCAAAAAAACCATAATTTTTTCTTAAAAATTAGACAATTACAAGAACGAATTGTACTCAAATATTGAATACCTTTGTCAAAATAAAACATATACTATGAATACCAAAATGCCTAAAGAATCTTTAACCATTTTAACAGATATGGTTTTACCAGGTGAGACAAATGCATTACACAGTTTGTTTGGAGGTGAAATATTAGCACGTATGGATAGGGCTTGTAGTATTGCTGCACAAAGACATTCTGGTCAAATTGTGGTGACGGCTTCTGTAAATCATGTAGTTTTTAATAAAGCCGTGCCTGTAGGGAGTATTGTTTCTGTAGAAGCAAAAGTTTCAAGAGCGTTTAATTCTTCTATGGAAGTCTACGCAGATGTTTGGACTGAAGATTTAAAAAGTAGACAAAAAACAAAGGTAAATGAAGGGATTTATACTTTTGTAGCTGTTGATAAAACTGGGACTCCCGTTAAAGTGCCAGCAATTCAACCTGAAACGAAATTAGAGCAAGAACGTTTTGATGGAGCTTTACGTAGAAAACAATTGAGTTTAGTGTTGTCTGGGAGAATGAAACCTCAAGACGCAGGAGAATTGAAGGCTCTATTTATAGGTTCTTAAAAACTATTTTAAGTCATTTTACCAATCCAAGGTTCAGGGTTTTGGAATTTGTTATTTTTATTTAAAATAAAAATTAAAATAGTTTTACCTGTTGTTGCATCAGTATGTATGGTACCTATTTCTTGTTTTGTAGTAATACTTTCTCCGACTTTAACAGATACATTATCTAAATTTTGATATCCAGAAATATAATTACCATGTTGAATTAAAACTATTTTTTTTCCGCCTGAAAGTAACATAATAGACATGACTTTGCCACTAAAAATAGCTCTAGCTTTGGTGTTTTTTTCAGTAGCAATATGTATACCACTACTTTGAATAGTAATTCCAGCAAGTGTTGGGTGCGGTTGTGTACCGTATCTTCTAACNACAACACCTCTTTTTGTAGGCCAAGGTAAAATACCTTTGTTTGCTACAAANTTTGACTCTAGCTTCTTTGCCTCAGGTGTTAAATGAAAACTAGAAGAAGATTTTTTACCNGTACTAGTTTTACCTTTTTTAGATTTTTTTATAGCCTCAGCAATTAATCGTTCTATTTTTTTATCTATTTTCCGTTCTTCTGCTTGTATATTTTTTATTTGACTAATGTATTTTTTCTCTTTAGCTTTTACTTTACCAACGAGTCTTACTTGTGAGGTTTTTTCACGACCCACACTATCCTTTTGTTTTAAATATACACTTAATAAGAAGCGTTTTTCATCTTCTTTAACACGCAAAGAATCAGTCAATACAATTAATTTATTAGCTGAAATTTTAATTTTATCACCTTGTTGTTTTCTATAATTGGTATACTGTTTCATGTATTGCATCCTTTTATAGGCCTGTGTAAAATTTTCAGAAGAAAGTAAAAACATCAATCTGCTTTGTTTATTTTTACTTTTATATGAATTGACAATCATATCAGCATAATCCTTTTTTAAAACACCTAAGTCTTTTTCTAAATGATTAATTTCTTTTTCATTAGAGCTGATTTCATCTGATAATTTTTCAGCTTCAGCATTAATAGTTCTAATAAGGCGTGAGCGTACACTAATTATTTTATTTAAATCGTCAAGTTCTGAAAGTAAAGCTTCAGCTTCTTTTTTAGATTTAAAAAGAAGATTTTGTGTCTCTCTAATTTCTTTTTGTAGTTGTTTTCTTTTTTTCTCTAATTGTTTTTTTGTTTGGCCGAAAGAAGACCAAGAAAAGAAAATTGAAAATAGGATAAATAAAATTACTCTTAAATTCATAGTACAAAACTATGTATTTTTACTTAAATGACATTTATATAGTTAAAAATGTTTCAACAATTTAGTATTATACTCAATTCAACTATTTTTTCGGTTTTTTCACTCTTTCTTTTCCCCTTTCTCTTCATTAAAATTTGAAACCGTAACTATGGCTATGCTTAAAAATTTTGCTTTGATAAAGAAAAAAATAAATCCGTCAAAATTCCCTAAAAAATATTTGAATTGAGTATGCTTTATTTTAATTCAATTTTTTCATACTTTTTAGGTATTTCAAAAGGAAAACTAACAGTTTTATTAAACTCAACCGATTTATAATCAACCGATATGGTAGAAGTGTTTTTTACATCAGAAGCTTTAATATAAATTTCTTTAGGAAAAATTTCACCATCAATAGCAGTATAATTGGGATAGTTGATAATTAAAGAATTGTTCTTCTCTAATTGTTTAATTTGTTGACTNTTAATNTTAAANTTTAGCGGATTAATTAAAAATAAAATATCATATAAATTATTTGCAACTTTAGGCTTTAATAAATAATTNTTTTTATCAACTTCAAGATTAAAGATTTCTTTTTTTAGATTTAATAATGCTTGACCAAATAATAAGTTTTGTACTTTTTCAAAATCTAATTCTGTACCAAGTAAATCACTTATTAAAGCAAAATCACCATCAAAATAGGTTCTATTAATTTTTTCATAAAAACTAACTCTGTTAGGTGTTATTAATACTTTACCAATCGGAAAACCTAGTTTCGTTAGGCTAATCCAAATTGTTTCATCTTTTTTTATTCTTAAAGAAGCTGTNATACTAGGTAGGTTTGATTTTCCACTATATTTCACTTTTAATTTNGCTTTTACAGTTTCTTTATTAAAAGTATTGGTATAATGATTTTTAATTACTTTTTTAGAAGACAGATCAGCATCNATATTTTTATTCAAAACTTTAGTTGTTCTACAGGCAGAAGCCANTGTAAAAAGNACAATTAGAATGATAATTTTTTTTAAGATCATTATATTTTTTGATTTAAATCAACCGATTTATTATAAAATTTAGAAGCTTCNACATTTTTATTTAGCCCTTTATAACTTAAACTCATTTGTTCATAAAATTTTGCTTCAAGTAAAGTATCATCAACGATATAGTCTAACCCACTTTCTAAAATAATTAATGCTTTTTGGTATTGTTTGGTATAATTTAAAGCTGTAGCATTCATCAAATATACAAAAGGTTGAGCTGGAAAAAGCTCTAAACCTTCACTACTATTTTTTTCTAAATCTAAATACCTTTTATTAACATTCAATTTGTTTAGAAGTGATTTTAGAATTTTAAATGATTTTTCAGATTGATATGCAATTTTCAATTCTTCTATAGATTGTTTTTCAAGAGGTTTTATAGTAGTTGCTTCATCAGAAGTTGCAGTTTTACCATCTAATAAAGATTCTTTAAAAGGGATTAAATTGGCTGATAAAGTGCCTTTTTTTTCTAAATCAAGCAAGATCTGTTTAGCATTGTCAATCTGGTTGTTTTTAATATAAAGGGTGACCAATTCTAATTCAGAATCTTTATTTTTTTTAGCAATTTTTTTTTGTAATGCCAAAGCCTCTTTGTAATTATTTTGTTTATTGTAGATATCTCTAAGTAATAATTGAATAAACAAATTGTCTAAGTCTTGATTTAGTGCCTTTTTAGTATAGGCTTCTGCTTCAGAATATTTTTCTAATTCAAAATAATTTTTTCCGAATTCAAAAAACATTGCCTTATCATTTTCTCTAATATTTTGGCAATTTTCTAATGCAGCAATGGCTTTTTCAAAATTACCAATAGCTTTTTCTTGTAAAGCTTCAAAAAAGAAGGTCTCAAAATTAAGATTTTTTTGTTCTTTTTGAATTTCTTCACTATTTTTTTTTGCAAGTAAAACATCTGCTAAAGAGTCTTGTTGAGCGAATCCTATAAAAGAAACACTTAGAAAACATAATGTAATAATATGTTTGACTTGTTTTATCATTTAAATTTTAAACCAATTTAGAATAATCTCCAATACTAATTGAAGTAAAACTACCATCATATTCAACATGATTTCCTATCATAGCAAATTCTAATTTAGCATTTTTAATTGTTGTGTTGGTTTGAATTAATGAATTATCAATGGTTGAATTCTTTACTACACAATTTGTGCCAATCGATACATTTGGACCAATTTTAGCATTAATTAGTTTTACATTTTCACCAATATAACAAGGTTGAATGATTTCTGAATTTTCTAAAATAACCGAATCATCTACTAAATTTTGTCCTTCTTGATGTGCAAATTGTAATACACGTCCGTTAGTTTCAACAGTAATTTCTTTATTACCACAATCCATCCACTCATCAACTTGACCAGGCACAAAACTCATACCTTTTTGTTTCATATTTTCAAGAGCATTGGTCAATTGATACTCTCCTTTTTCTTTGATATTATTATCTAATAAATACTGAATTTCTTCACGTAAAATCTCACCTTTTTTAAAGTAATAGATACCAATAATAGCCAAATCAGAAACAAATTCTTCTGGCTTTTCAACAAAATCAGTGATAATTCCGTCTTTTAATTTAATAACACCATACGCATTTGGGTTTTCAACTTGTTTTACCCATATAGCACCGTCAGCTTCCGCATTTAGCGTAAAATCTGCTTTAAATAAGGTGTCTGCAAAAGCAACTACACAAGGGCCACTTAATGATTCTTTTGCACATTGAATAGCATGTGCAGTACCTAAAGCCTCATGTTGAATAGTAACTACCCCTTTTGCATTTAGGTCTTTCGCAATTGCCAATAATTTTTCTTCAGTATTTGCTGGAAAAGTTGGCCCAATCACAAAAGCGATTTCTTCAATTTTTTGATTGAGAACTTTAGCAATATCTTCTACAAGTCTTTGTACAATTGGTTTTCCTGCTATTAAAGTTAAGGGTTTAGGGATGGTTAAAGTATGTGGTCTAAGTCTAGAACCAATACCTGCCATTGGTACAATAATTTTCATGTGTTATAATTTAATGTTTTTTAACGGGCATTCCGACGCTTCGGGACTGTTTGCTATTAATCATCCCAATGGGCATGAAAAATTTTAACATGCTCGTTTCATATAATTTTTTTATTTTTCGATTGCAAATATAATTTAAAAAACTAAGTGTAGAAAGGTTTAATACTTTCTTACAAAAGCTCCATCCTTAACGGTATAATGGAAGTTAATATTGTACTTTTTACAGGTTTTTTGCCACAACAAAACATGACTTTTATAATTTGATGCATCAGCAATTATAATTTCTGGGTGTAGCTCTTTAATCAGACGATCTAAATTTAAATGAGGTGAGTCTCTTAAAAGGATAATTTTAGGAGAAAAACGAAGCTTTGTATAAATACTTAGACTATCAATGACCAATAATTTTTTTGAATGTAAATGATATATATTTTTGATGGTTTTTTGGGTTGAAACAATTTGAGAATTTGTACCCATTAAATAAGCATTAACGCTATTGTTAATTTTAAAATTACTAGCACTAAAATTAATATTGACGTTTTTCCCTTTCCGTTCTGTAAGAATGGTTTGTTTGTTTTTATTGAAAATTATAAATTCATCAGAGCTATTTCTTTTATATTTTTCTACAATTAAATTGAATTGAAATAAAAGTATAGCAATAAGTACATATTTAAAATAAGACAAGTTTTTAGTTTCAACCCATTTAAAAAAGAGGATAATTAGTACATAAGAAAAGATAACTGTAACAATGCTAAATGAGATGTTTTTAAACAAAAAAGATTCTTGTTGGGCTATCAAAGACACAGTTGAATTTAAAAGAAAGATAATTTGTTCATAAGCATTGGCTATAAAAGGAGGTAATACATTAAATAAGGAAAGGCATATGACAAGAATACCCAATCCTAAAATAATCCCTAAAAACGGAATGATAATTAAATTGGCAACAAAAAATAGCCCAGGAAATTGATGAAAATAATATAAACTTAATGGCAAGACACCAAGTTGTGCAGCTAAAGACACTGTAAATAATTGCCAAGGATAATCAATAATTTTTGATTTCGGTTGCCATAATTTATAAAGTAATGGTTGTGTCCAAACGATAAAAAACACCGCTAAATAGCTTAGTTGAAATCCGACTTCAAAGATATAATAAGGGTTAAAAAGCAATAAGAAAAAGATGGATATAATTAAGGCTTTATAGGTGTTGATTGAATTTTTTTCGACCAAAGAAATGGCTACAGCAGAAAACATTGTAACAGCCCTAATTACTGATGCTGATAAGCCAGCAATAAATGCAAAAATCCATAAAAATAAAACGANCAATATCAATTTGATAACCCTTCCGTTTTTGAATTTTTCTATGGGTTTAAANATGAAATTTAGTAATAAAAGNATAATTCCTACATGTAAACCNGACACTGCTAANATATGAATGGCTCCTGCATTTTGATAGTTTTGAAGTATNTCTTTTGATATTTCTTGGCGTTTCCCTAATAATAANGCATTAATGATTGCTAATTCATCACCTTTAAATCCGTTATTTTTTAACGAATGATTAATTTGTTCTCTGAAAGCATAAGCTAATCCTTTGAGTGTAGTTTTATCCTTATTTAAAACAAAAACAGCATCACTTTTAGTTGTAATTTGATGGTAGATTTGTTTTCTAGCTAAGTAATTTTTGTAATTAAATCCATACGGATTTAAAGGTTTGTTGATAGGTTTAAAATTTTCAAAAACAATAATTTTATCATCAATTGCAAAGCGGTTATTTGTGCTATCTTTTAAGATATTGAGTTTAATCTTACCCTCAACAGACTTGTTATTTACTGAATACACATGAGCAATGTAATTATTATAATAATTGTTTGGTTTTAACACATCATCAATTACTAATACAGTTTTATTTTTAGCATCAGAAATATGTTTTGTGTAATAATTATTTTTAGAATTACTGTTTTTAAAAGTAATAGAAACTATTCCAATTAAGATAAAAACAAGAAAAGTTGAGAGTGTAAAATGATGTTTTTGGATTGTTTTATTACGAAAAAGAACATGTAAAATTGCTAATAAAAGCAATGATAAGAGTAAAAACAGACTCACTACCAAAGGATTAAACTTCAAATAAAAGCCGATAATAATGCCAATAATTTGGAAAAATATAAAATGTAGTGGTATATATTTCAGTATTTTCACTTTTATAGAGCTGAATTTTTGAGTTCAATTTACCATTTATTTGCAAAATCATACCATTTGTTAAGAAAACAGGGTATTCTGTTTATTTTGTCTTTATCGAACCCTTTTCTACACTAAATTTGTAAGAGAAAGCACACAATTATTTTCAATAGTAATTGCTAACAATAAATTTTCTATTTAAAAGAAAATAAATTTAGAGTTATTTAATTTAAGACCTCAAATGAAATCTCATGTCATTTGGGGTCTTTCCCATTTAGATTGTTTACTCGAAAAGAATTCCCCTAGGCTTTGCCTTGAGGTTTCCGATTACACCTCTCCTTGAGGAGAGGTCAAAACTTTTTTTTAGAAGTTTTGGGTGAGGTTTAATAAATAAATTTCGATTTTTGTACCTTTAGGTCAAAATGAAACTGGCGCCCGCCTGCCGGCGAGGCAGGAAATACCCCTACGACTTTGCCTCGGGGATACCTGCCTGCCGCAGGCTGGGTTCGTTTCAAGAATTTTTTTATTATCACCTTAAGCTTGATACAATCAAACCTGCAGTTTTTTCACTAGCACCTTTACCGCCTAATATTTTTTCTAATTCAACATATTCTAAAAAAAGTTGCTCTCTATGCTTGTCATCTAATATTTTAGTGAGTTCTTGATTTAACTTTTTTTCATTGAAATCATTTTGAATAAGTTCTGTAACGATCTCTTTATCTAAAATTAAATTTACTAAAGAAATAAATTTTATGGTGATAATCCGTTTTGCAATTTGGTAAGAAATAGCACTACCTTTATAGCAAACCACTTGTGGTACTTTAAACAAAGCCGTTTCTAGCGTTGCTGTNCCTGAAGTAACCAATGCAGCATAAGAAATTGATAGTAGATCGTAAGTTTTATTTTGGATAAANTTNACATTACTNTTTTTTATAAANGACTGATAAAATTCAAAATCTTGACTTGGGGCACCAGCAATAACAAATTGATAATCCTTAAATTTATCAACCATTTTTAACATTATGGATAGCATTTTGGCAATTTCTTGTTTTCTGCTACCAGGTAATAATGCTATAATTGGTTGATGAGTTAATTGATGTGTTTTTCTAAATTGTTGCTCATCTACAGATTTTATATCGGCAATAGCATCAATTAATGGATGCCCAACAAAAGTGACTTTATAACCATGTTTTTTGTAAAAGGCTTCTTCAAAAGGAAGAATCACATACATAGTATCAATATCTCTTTTAATTTTTTTGACCCGACCAACTCTTGAAGCCCAAACTTGAGGTGAAATATAATAATTTGTACTGTAGCCTTGCTGTTTTGCCCATTTAGCAATACGTAAATTAAAACCAGAATAATCAATAAAGATTATCACATCAGGTTTAAATTCAGCGATATCTTTTTTACAAAAAGAAATATTTTTAAAGATGGTGCCAATATTCATTAACACCTCAATAAAACCCATAAAAGATAACTCTTTATAATGTTTTATTAGTGTCCCTCCAGATTGTTGCATCAAATCGCCTCCCCAAAAATGAATTTCAGCCTTAGAATCTTTTTTAAAAAGGGCTTTTATTAAATTTGAGCCATGTAAATCTCCTGAAGCTTCACCGGCAATGATATAATATTTCACTTTAAATAAATTGTGCTATTAGAATTAATAATGCAACAAAAAGTGTAGCGATAAGTACACCTCTAGCTCTATAATCTTTCTTTTTTTTAATAAAAACAAAAAACACTAATAAATTAGGGATAGCAGCGATACTTAATACTTGTCCGTATAAGCTGTTTTCTTTTAAAACCCATAGAGCATCTTGAAAAGTACCTTCTAAAGCGTATTCTACATACAAAAAAAAGCCTCCAGCTGTAGCTGCTAAGCCAATTAAAAACCCTATAAGTATTTCTTTAGTAATCATAAATCCCAATTATTTAATTTTTGAATGTAGTGGTGAGCAGTCAAGTCAAATTTTACAGGGACTAGAGAAACATAACCATTTTCTAAAGCCCAAAGATCTGTGTCTTCACCATGGTCTAGGTTTTCAAAATTTCCAGTAAGCCAATAATAATCTTCCCCTTGAGGACTTACACGTTTTTCAAATTTTTCTTTCCAATTTCCGTGTGCTTGTCTACAAACTCTAATCCCTTTTATATTTTCTTCTTTTAGGTTTGGTATATTCACGTTAAGAACGACTCCTTCTGGTAATTTTTGTTGTAGAATATTTTCTGTTATTTTTTTTACATAGCTTTTACAAGCATCAAAATTGGCATCCCATTTATAATTTAATAATGAAAACCCTACTGCGGGTATTCCTTCAATTCCAGCTTCAACTGCAGCACTCATGGTACCAGAATAGATAACATTCAATGAAGCATTTGAACCGTGGTTGATACCAGAAACACATAAATCAGGTTTTTTATTTAGAATTTCACTAACTGCCATTTTAACACAATCGGCTGGTGTGCCAGAACAACTATATTCTAGTTGTGGGCCATCATCAATAGTCACAGGGTTGCATTTTAATGTTGTATTGATAGTAATGGCATGTCCCATACCACTTTGTGGGTTGTCAGGTGCCACCACCACCACATCACCAATTTCATTCATTACAGAAATTAGAGTTCTAATACCTGGTGCTGTAATACCATCATCATTACAAACTAAAATTAAAGGTTTATTACTCATAAATTTTTTATAAAAGACATACAAAAATAGCATTTTTTTACGTTAACAGGTAAGATTATTCTAGAATAGAAATGTCATAAAGTCTCTTGTCAATTGCAAAAAAAGTGTTAAAACCTTTAAAAAGTGAATAATTGGCACTATTTTAGATGTTTGATAGTCTTGAATCCAAATGAAGAAAACGATTAAATTTATGAAATCAAATTACAAAATTATAATACCAATAATTTTATTGGCGGTAGTATTATTAAGCTTTAACATCAGAAAAAATGCTGACCCAGAAAAAGACAAAATATTACTTGGGCTAGTAAAATATGCATTAACACAAGGGCATTATCAACCACAAGATATTAATGATGAATTTTCTAAGGCTATTTATATTGATTTTATTGAAGGTTTAGACCCTGCAAAACGGTTCTTTACACAAGAAGATATAAACAGTTTTGAAATTTATAAAGATAAAATTGATGATGAGATTAAAGCTGAAAAGTTGACTTTTTACAGAACAGTTTCTAAAAAATATTTACAGCGCTTACAAGAATCTAAGGGGTTTTATAAAGAAATTTTAAAATATCCTTTTGATTTTACTAAAGATGAAATTTTTGATGTAGAATATGTCAAAAAAGCTTTCCCAAAAAATGAAGTAGAGTTGATTATCAATTGGCAAAAGCAATTAAAACTATCTACATTATCACGTTTACATTCTAAAATAGAAGCTGAAGAAGATAAATTGGAAGAAGATGCTAACTATAAAATGAAAACCTTTGCAGTTTTAGAAATTGAAGCAAGAGAAGCTACGTTGAAAAGCATGGAAGAGTTTTTTGATTTTAAAGAAGAGTTAGATGATGAAGATTTATTTTCAGTTTTTATCAATAGTATTTCTCAAGAGTTTGACCCACATACTTCTTATTTTGCTCCTAGAGTAAAAAAGAAATTTGATATTGATATGGCTGGAAAAATAGAAGGTATTGGTGCTAGGTTACAAAAGAAAGGTGAATATACCAAGGTGGCTGAGCTTATTTCTGGTGGTCCAGCTTGGAGAGCTGGTGACTTAGAAGTTGGAGATCTTATTTTAAAAGTAGCTCAAGCTGATGGAGAACCTTTAGATATTGTTGGTATGCGTTTAGACGATGCTATTGAATTTATTAAAGGTAAAAAAGGAACTGAAGTAAAATTAACTATAAAAAAATTAGACGGTGCTATACAAGTAATTTCTATTATTAGAGATGTAGTTGAATTGGAAGAAACTTTTGCAAAAACCACAACAGTGATTAAAAACAACAGAAAATTTGGTCTTATAAACTTACCTAAATTCTATATTGATTTTAGCGAGAAAAATTTCAGAAATTCTGCTACTGACATGGCACGTGAAATTGAAAGACTAAACGAAGAAAATGTTGAAGGCTTAATCATTGATTTACGTAATAATGGTGGCGGGTCATTAGAAACTGCTATTGATATTGCAGGTTTATTTATTAAAGAAGGCCCAGTAGTGCAGGTTAGATATAAAGATGGAGTGCCTAAAGTACGTTCAGATAAAGATTTTAAAATTCAATGGAATAAACCTTTGGTCGTTTTAGTGAATGAATTATCAGCGTCAGCGTCAGAAATTTTTGCTGCTGCTATGCAAGATTACAATAGAGCTGTAATTGTAGGTAGTAAACAGACCTTTGGTAAGGGTACAGTACAAAATTTATTACCACTAAATAATTATTATAAATACAATAAAGATTTAGGAGCATTAAAAATGACTATTCAGAAATTTTATAGAATTAATGGAGGTTCAACTCAACTTAAAGGCGTAATGTCTGACGTGGCTTTACCAGACAGATATTCATATATGGAAATTGGTGAACGTGACGAAGAGAATCCATTGTCATGGGATAAAATTACAAGTGCAACGTATAATAAATGGGACGGTTATGAGAATTTTCAAGAGGTTGTAAGCAACAGTAAAAAAAGAATTTTAGAAAGTGAGCAATTTTTATTGATTGATAAAAATGCCAAATGGTTAAAAGAAGGACAAGACGATACTAAAGTCTTTTTAAATTATGAAAAATATAAAGAGGATCTTAAAGAAAGAGAAAATGAAGCAGAAAAATTTAAACCTATTTATGAGTATGAAAACAAGTTGAGTTTTATATCGCCCAATTATGAATTGCCTTTGATAAAATCAGATTCTATTTTTGCACAAAAAAGAGAAGTTTGGCATGAAAACTTAAGTAAAGATATTTATGTAGAAGAAGCCTTAAATGTATTGGCTGAACTAAAGATTAAAAAGTATAAAACGTTAGTTAAAGGATAATCGAACTCAGGGTTTAACTAAAAACAAAAATTTTTCAAACCCCATTAAATTTTTTAATGGGGTTTTTTGTGTTTCGAAATTCATTAGAGATTAAACAAAATTGTATCTTTACAAAGTTTTGCTGGTACAATTTTCTCAACATATCACTACTCATTTTACTGAGTTAAAAAGTAAAAAGTTATTACTGGCTATTTCTGGAGGAATAGACAGTGTTGTATTGACCAACTTATTGGTTAAATTGGATTATAGTATTACCTTGGCACATTGTAATTTTCAATTACGAGGAATAGATGCTGACCAAGATGAAGCTTTTGTAAATACGTTAGCCAAGAGTTTAAAAATACCAGTTTACATCCAAAAATTTGACACTAAAACTTTTGCAAAACAAGAGAAATTATCCATTCAATTGGCGGCAAGGCAATTGAGATATGATTGGTTTTATAAATTAGTAAAAGAGCATAATTTTGATTATATTTTAACAGCTCATCATGCTGATGACAGCCTAGAAACGTTTATTATCAATTTAAGTAGAGGCACAGGTTTAGATGGTTTGACTGGAATTCCTGAAAAGAATAACAATGTACTTAGGCTTTTACTTCCTTTTACTAGAAATGAGATTGAGCAATATGCCAAAACACATCATTTAACTTGGCGAGAAGACGCTAGTAACGCTGAAACAAAATATGTAAGAAATAAAATTAGACATGAGGTGATACCGTCTTTAAAAAGTTTAAACCCTAATTTTTTGGACGGATTTACAAAGACAATCCACCATTTAAAAGAAACGCGTCATATTATTGATGAAGCTGTTGAAAACGCAAAAGAAAAAATTATAATTGATACAAAAAATAATGAAATTCGACTGAAAATTAATGAATTGAAAAAATTGAAGTATCCTAAAGCATATTTATATGAGATTTTAAAACCCTATGGTTTTACTGCATGGAATGATGTTACTAATTTACTTGAAGCCCAATCTGGTAAACAGGTGTTAAGTAGTACACATCGCTTATTAAAAGATAGAGACCTTTTAGTGGTATCAAAAAATTTATCCAAAAAAAAGGATTTAAAATTTTCTATTGATGAAAATCAAACATCGATTGAGGCAGATGATATCAAACTAAGAATTTCAGAACTAAAAGAAGACAATGTAATTAGTCATTTAAATACGGTATTTATTGATAAAGACAAAGTAAAATGGCCTTTGATACTTCGTAAGTGGAAAAATGGCGATTATTTTTATCCTTTAGGAATGCAAGGCAAGAAAAAAATAAGCAAGTATTTTAAAGACGAAAAACTTTCATTAATTCAAAAAGAAGCAACCTGGTTACTTTGTTCTGAAGGTAAGATTATTTGGATTGTAAACCATCGGTTAGACGATAGGTTTAAAATAACAGAGCGTACAGAAAAAATTTTAAAAATTGAAAATACATTCAAATATAATTATTAATCAGATTCATAGAAGAATGTCATTCAGAACAAATGAGGAACGAGTGAAGTGAAGAATCTCTAGTAATAATTATAAAAAACTTAAAAATTTATGGACAAAAAGATAGAGCAAAAAATTGAACAATTAAAAAGCAAATACGATGCTATTGGTCAAGATTTAGAAACACATCTTGACGGATTATTATACAGTAAACCCATACGTTATTGGGATTTTATTCAAACGGATGCTTTATTGAACTTACAAGTACAACGGACTGTTTTTCCTGATGAAATGATCTTTTTGATGTATCATCAAATCAATGAGCTTATTTTTAAAATGATTTTATGGGAAATGCAGCAAATTTCACATCACACCAATCTTACTGCAGAATTTTTTAGTTCTAGGTTGGGTAGGATAAGTCGTTATTTTGATATGCTTTCCACTTCTTTTGATGTTATGGGCGAAGGTATGGAAGTAGCTCAATATATGAAATTTAGAGACACGCTAACTCCCGCAAGCGGATTTCAATCAGCACAATACAGAATGATAGAAATTTGTGCGACAGACCTTATCAACTTAATTGATGTTCGATTTAGAGCAACCATAGACACAAATACACCTTATGAACATGCATTTGACAATATGTATTGGCAAGCTGCAGGTAAAGATCATAAAACAGGTAAAAAATCATACCTACTCAAAGAATTTGAAGAGAAATATAAAGGAGAATTGGTACGGTTAATGAAAACATATAATGAGATTAATTTGTACGATAAATACAAAAGTCTTCCTAAAGATATCAAAGAAGATATAGGTTTGAAAAATGCCATGCGTCATTTTGATTATACCGTAAATATCAATTGGGTAATGCATCATTACGACGCTGCTTGCAAGTATTTATTAAGCGAAGGTGAAGATACTGAAGCCACTGGTGGCAGTGATTGGCAAAAATATATGCATCCTAAATATCAGAAACGAATATTTTTTCCAGAACTGTGGAGTGCTGAAGAATTAGACAATTGGGGCGTAACAAATTTGATATCGTATAAAATATTATCTTAATTTTTTCGTATAAATAATAGGTAAATTAATTTTTTGGAACGGAATTTGTATTTTCTGTTATAAATAACCAAATATCATGAAGAAATATATACTACTTCTATTACTTTTCTCAATAACATTTACTAATGCACAAACCAAAGCTTTTAAAAAAGGAGAGGTATTGCAATACAGAGTTAGTTATAGTAATTTTTTTAACGCAGGTTCTGCTACATTAAAAGTTACAGAAACCACTAATAATGGTAAGGAAGCTTTTCATATCATCGGTAAAGGAAAAACAACAGGGGTAACAGGCTGGTTTTTTAAAGTAAAAGATATTTACCAATCCTATTTCTATAAAGAATCATTATTACCTTATAGATTTTTGAGAAAAATTAATGAAGGGGGGCATACCAAAAACAAAGAGGTGCTTTTTAATCAAGCTGCTAAAAAAGCTAGGGTTAAAGACCACAAACATAAAACAGAAGGAAGTTACACTACACATAGAAATGTTCAAGATATGATTTCTACTTTGTATTTTTTAAGAAGTCATGATGTCAGTAAAATGAAACCTGGCGATGTAGTTAAACTCACCATGTTTTTTGATGAAAAAAACTTTCCTTTTAAATTAAAATTATTAGGCAGAGAAGTTATAACTACTAAATTTGGTAAGGTGGCTGCTGTAAAGTTCAGACCGATAGTACAAGCCGGCAGAGTGTTTAAAGAAAAAGAAAGTATTACCGTTTGGGTTAGTGATGATAAAAATAAAATTCCGTTACGAATTAAAGCTTCACTAGCAGTGGGGTCATTAAGAGCCGATTTAAACATGTATAAAGGACTAAAAAATTCATTTCCAATAATTTTTTAGTAAAAGGTACTTGAAGGTTTAGCTTAAAATAGTAGCTTTGTAGTTTTTTATTATTAAATGCAAAAAAGACAATTCATAAACGTTTTTCTATTCACAACTTTAATCTTATTTTTTTCTTGTAAAAAAGAAGAAGCTAAAAATAAAGCAACTGTTCTAGAAAAAGAAGAAGTTCCAAAAATCATTCAGAAGTTTGGTTATATTTATAATGATTATAAAGTAGTTGAAGACACGATAAGGAAAAACGAAAATTTTGGAGAAATTCTATACAGAAACCATGTTGATTTTCCTGAAATTCACAAGATTGTTGAAGCTTCTAAAGATTCTTTTGATGTCCGTAGACTTAGAGCAGGCAAACCTTATACCATATTGTCTAAAAAAGATACCACTGAAAAAGCACTAGTTTTTATTTATCAACCTAATAAAGTGGATTATGTAGTTATTGATTTTACAGATTCTATCAAGGCTCAACCCTTTAAAAAACCTGTAAAAACAGTAATAAAAAAAGCCAAAGGTAGTATTACAAGTTCTCTTTCTGAAGCGATGGACGAGGCAGGGTTGGATTATGCACTGGTAAATGAAATGTCTGATATTTATGCTTGGGCGATAGATTTTTTTCACCTCCAAAAAGAGGATAAATTTAAAGTGATTTATGAAGAAAGATTTATTGATGATACGGTTTCAGTAGGTATTGGTGACATCAAAGCCGCCTATTTTGAACATAAAAAAACACCTTTTTATGCTTTTAAATATGTAACTGACTCTACTAAAAACATCTCTGATTATTATGATGAAAAAGCAAACACTTTACGTAGACAGTTTTTAAAAGCACCACTTCAATTCAGTAGAATTTCATCTAGATACAATTTAAAAAGATATATACGTTATTACGGCAGAATAAAACCTCATAAAGGCACCGATTTTGCAGCGGCAGTTGGCACACCAATTATGGCTACAGCAAACGGGACTGTAATTGCATCTGCAAGAAGAGGAGGTAATGGTAATTATGTGAAAATCAAACACAATTCAACATATACTACGCAATACCTGCATATGAGAAAACGAAATGTCAAAAAAGGCGATTATGTCAAACAGGGTGATGTGATTGGTACTGTAGGAATGACAGGAAATACTTCAGGACCACATGTGTGTTATCGTTTTTGGAAAAACGGAAAGCAAGTAGATCCTTTTAAACAAAAATTACCATCTGCAAAGCCTATTGAAGAGGAATTAAAAGAAGATTATTTGAATTTTATTCTACCATTAAGGCAGCAATTAGATCAAACATCTAATAAATAACCAGTTGTTCTTTTTGTTTTAAATTAGTTCTCGATACAATTTTTCGTACCTCAAAATCACTCGAACAGACAATTAATTATTATTTATAGTCAAAATGCACAACATCTAATAAATAATACTTTTAAAGTATAAATACCAATTGGGAATTTGTATTTTTGTATTTAGAAATTTACTCCGTTTTATGCCATTAAAAAATCAAAATCCTACACAAACTAAAGCTTGGAAAAAGCTACAAAACACCTATCAAGAGCTAAAAAATGTTGACATGAAATCACTTTTTTTAAAGGATAGTGATAGAAAAGAAAAATACACTTTAAAGCACGAAAATTTTACTTTAGATTTTTCTAAAAACAGAATTAATGATGAGGTGTTGACAACATTATTTGAATTGGCAAATGAAGTCGATTTAAATGACGCTATTGAAAAGATGTTTTCGGGAGATAGTATCAATGAAACTGAAGACAGAGCAGTTTTACATACTGCTTTACGTAATAAATCAGGAAACAAAGTTATAGTTGATGGCGAAAACATTATGAATGCTGTTGATCAAACACTAGAAAAAATAAAAGGCTTCTCAGCACAAATAATTTCAGGAAAACATAAAGGTTATACTGGTAAATCAATTACTGATGTTGTAAATATTGGCATTGGCGGTTCTGACTTAGGCTCTAGAATGGTGGTTGATGCCTTACAATATTATAAAAATCATTTAACTACACATTTTATTTCTAATATAGATGGTGATCATGTTTTTGAAACGATAAAAAATTTAAACCCAGGAACTACCTTGTTTGTCATTGTATCAAAAACATTTACAACACAAGAAACATTGACCAATGCTGAGACCGTAAAAAAATGGTTTTTATCTAAAGGAGCAACGCAAAAAGACATTCAACATAATTTTGTAGCGGTTTCTACCAATTTAGAATCGGTAATTAATTTTGGAATAGCAGCAAACAATATTTTTACCATGTGGAATTGGGTTGGAGGGCGTTATTCGCTTTGGAGTGCTGTAGGCTTATCAATTAGTTTGGCTTTAGGGTATGATAATTTTGATCAATTACTTACTGGTGCTTATCAAATGGATACCCATTTTAAAACGGCTGATTTTGATAAAAACATTCCAGTAACCCTAGCGTTAATTAGTATTTGGTATAACAATTTTTTTGAAACAGAATCAGAAGTGGTGATTCCGTTTTCACAATATTTAACGCAACTTGTTCCTTATTTACAACAATTATCAATGGAAAGTAACGGAAAATCTATAGATAGAGATGGCAATCTTGTAGATTATCAGACTGGAAATATTATTTGGGGTAATACAGGTACCAATGTACAACACGCCTTTATGCAATTGATTCACCAAGGCACAAAGTTAATTCCAGTAGATTTTATAGGTTTTTCAGAATCATTATACGGCAATACAGATCATCATAATAAGTTGATGGCAAATTTTTATGCTCAAGCAGAGGCATTATATTTAGGAAAGACAAAAGAAGAAGTTCATTTAGAATTGAAAACTGCCAATCAACAAGATAAGATTGAAAAATTATTACCATTTAAAGTTTTTGAAGGTAACAAACCCTCAAATACCTTGTTAATGGATAAGCTAAGCCCCAAAAACCTTGGGTCTCTAATTGCCATGTACGAACATAAAACATTTGTACAAGGATATATTTGGAATATCTACAGTTTTGATCAATTTGGAGTAGAATTAGGGAAAGAATTAGCGAAGAAATATCTATAAATCTTAAGCCGAACTCAGGTTATAATCTAAAAATTTTTAAATCAGTTATGAATTCCTCCCTTTGATGAAGGGAAGTGATCACGCTTTTTTTGGCGTGGACGGAGGGATTGAAAAGCTCAGATTACATTACCTTTTCTTTAAATTTAAAGCTAACAATAACGATTAGTGTTATCAATCTCCCCTTTCTTCGCTCAATATGTTTTATTTAATATTTAAACCTTTATAAACGAGCGAATTCA
>JGI24023J19991_10001101_pt1 | contig 21071 bp, 10 predicted proteins | sample Cruoilmetagenom1_FD_19991 | JGI IMG/M metagenome (IMG submission 19991) | reverse complement strand
TTAAGAACAGTTTTAGCTCTATAAGGTTTACTTAATTCTTTTACAGATGGGCTCTTTTTAAAGTTATAAAGATCTACATTCTCTATAGATGATGTTGTAGAAGCCTTAACAGCAAACATTGTTTCCGCAGAAACTTCAATTTTAGTTGCTCTCTTTATAGGCGTACTTTTAGTAACTGTAGGAGTGTAGTCATAAAAAAGATCTCCAAAATAGTTGCTACCATCAAAGCCATTATAGTCGCCAAAATCAACGTCAACATCAATACTTCCATCTGAGGTGTCATAAAAACCAGTAAGGTTAGGTTCAGCAAAATCATACCATGCATTCCAGAATAAATCTAAACCACCTGAAGTGAATAAAGATTGTTGAGGATTTGGTTCTAAATAGATAAAACCAAAAGAGTCAGGTCCGTCTAAATCATTTCCTGAGACAGCCTCATAACGAACTTTAAATGCAAAAGAATCATCCCCGTAAGTTTGATCAAGTGCATTGAAAAATTCACTTTTATCTCCGTCTAAATTAACTGTATAAGTTCCTGTTAACGGAATTGGTAGTCCAAACCCGGCAAACCCAACATTGTCTGTTAATGTATAATCAAAATCTTTAGAAGTAAGACCACCAAAAAGTTGACTTAATTCATATTCCGTAGTATAATCATCAGTTGCCCAAAAGTAAGCTCCAAAAGCAGCTTCTGCTACAGGTTTTCCAGAAACATCTCTAAAAGTATCTGCATCAAAAGAAACAACATAAACTTCATCTTCTACTAAAAGGCCTGGATTAAATCCAATAAACACATTTTGAACTTGAGAAAAACCACCACTAATTACAATATTTTCTCCTGATCTAGTACCTGTTAAAGTAACATCTCCCGCGTTATAAAATACAGGTTCAGAAAAGTTTAAAAATACATTAGTACTAGTAGGATCATAAAAACCGGTGGCATTTGTAGGAACAGAATTACCCGGTGAAAATACAGGATCCATAGTGTCAGGTGTTGTAAATGACTCTACCTTAGTTGCTTCAGAAATAAAGTCATCATCACTTTTATGAATGGCATATATTTTATATTCATATCCTCCAAAAAGATCAGTATCTACAGTAAATTTTACAGGAGTAGATCCATCTACATCGAAACTACCAGATTGTAAAAGACCAGCTGCACTACCACTGTGAACCTGAGTTGATGTTGGCGCACCAGAACTAGCTGTTGAAACCACATAATACCCCTTGCCTGAAGCAGTTGGCGTATAAGTTACTTCAAAACTATTATCGGTTGCAGTTGCAGCATCAACCGTAAGTGTAAAAGACTGTGGTTGTGTATAAGATGCAGGAACATAACCTGTAATTTCATCATTTGTATCACAAGAAAAGATTAGCGAAACAAAAGCTACAATTCCTATGATATTTTTTATATTATATTTCATAATTAAAATTTGTTTAATCGTTTAATTTATAGTTATAGTTTCAGAAAAGCTTCTTAAAACACCACCACCTTGCAACAAATCATAGGTTATAACCATAGTTTCTGTACAAGACGTATATGTTCCCGTTCCTCTTACACTATAATCATCTTGTTGATCTCCTAGCCAAGTTGTAGTACATAAAAATTGTTCATCAATTGTAAAATCTCCTGTAATTAAGTCCATTTGAACAATTACCGGATTACTAACAACAACAACTTCATTCCAAAAAGCGGTATCTGTTATCCAACCATAACCTATTCCTTCAATTAATAAGTTAGTACCATCGAAAGAAGTTGAAATTTGACTATCATTTGGACCCGCTTGCGATGCAGGAACATTATCTACTCCAGTCCAAGAGGCATCTCCTAATCCTTGAAGACTAAAAGCACAATCATCATCTTGTATCGTTAGGGTCATGGTAGTTCCATTTCCAGCTGGACCAGGAAACCCTAAGCTTGCAGTTGAACTATCTAGCGTTATTGTTAGAATTTTATTTCCATCTTCAACTATATTGTTTACAGGCATTATTTCTATTTTATCAGAAAAAACACCAGCAGCAAAAGTAAATTGAGATTTACCATCTAGTATAGTATAATCAGTGCCTGCAGTAGCCCCAGAAATTGAAAAATCAACTGTTATTGGAGAGGTTGCAGCAGCTGTAGCGTTAGAATAATTTACCACAACTTCAATAGGAGTTGTCGATGCTTCAGAAAGATTAGCAGATGACCCAGCTATTGTTACGAAGGCATCATTAGGGAACGAAAGCGGATTGAATGTCGTTTCTTCTTCATCACAAGCAATTACTGTAACTGAAAGGACAAAAACAACACTTAAAAATTTTAAAATATTTTTCATAATATTAAATATTAATTTAATTAATAGCCTGGGTTTTGTGCTAAATTAGTGTTAGCATTAATAGCATTCTGAGGTATAGGTAATTGAAATCTATGATCTCCAGCATCTAATGTAGCAAATACTGGCGCTATACCACTACCATCAGCGGCATCACCAGAAGTTGCATCTCTATTAACGGCAAGCCCTTTTCTTTTTAGGTCATAAAAACGATGACCTTCAAATGCCAATTCTAATCTTCTTTCAAATGCAATTGCATCCTTAAGTGATTGACCTGCTTCAACGCCAGTTGTAAATCCTGTATATCTTTGAGATCGAACAGCATCAAGTGCCGCCAAAGCCGCTACATCTTGACCTCCCAATTCGGCCAATGCCTCTGCTTTATTAAGCATAACTTCAGCCATTCTCATGATTTTAGAATTTACAATATTATTTACCTGCCCGGTTTTCCCAAAATATTTTGCTATATGATTATAATCTACACCACTGAAAGCACTGGTAGAGATATATGCAGATGTTCTTATATCAGTACTAGAAAACATTTGATAAAAATCAAATGAAACTACATATTCAGACCTAACATCTCCTGTATTACCGTTTGTTTGTGAATATTCAGTGCCAATAGCTACACCATCAATAATTCTGATTAAAAATTGAGTTATAATTCCATCAGAATTTTCATCTTTCCATACACCAGAAAAGTTAGCTCTTGATGCTACTGAACCACTAACATTATTGGCGGCATTTACTGCATTTTGCCATTGCCCCATATATAAATAAATTCTAGATAGTAATGCATTTACAGTGTTTTTATCAAATCTACCGCTACCATTTGAACTAGAAATTAAACCTTCAGCAGTTGTTAAGTCAGTAATAATATTTGTATATACTTCATCAACCGTATTTCTAGTAGGTTTTTGTAAAGGATCTACAGTTGTTACATAAGCAACTCCCAAAGATGATCCTGCACCTGGAGATTGGGTAGGTATTTGAGCATAATTTCTAACCAAATCAAAATGAGCAAGGGCTCTAGCTGTTAGAGCTTCACCCATAACATTATTTTTAAAAGCTCCGTCAGATAAATTATCAATATGACCTAAAATGTTATTGGTCTTACGAACAATTTTATAAGCATCGCCGTATAAATCGAAAGATGAATAACCATCAGCATTATACAACCAATCATATAAAGTTCTTTTTGACTGACGACCATTTTGGTTGATAATTACATTATCTGACAAAATATCTGGCACAGAAAACATATCTGCCCCATAATAATCATCTATATTATCAGTACCGTTAGATGGACCATTATCTATAAATCCGGCATAGATACCTCGTACAGCATTTGTAAAACCTTCAGGTGATGAAAATAGAACATCATCACTAAGTGCATTATATGGGTTATTTGTTAGTTCATCGTCACAAGATAAAAATGTACCGAAACTAATGAATAGCCCTATTGTTATTATATATTTTTTCATTTTTATAATTTTTTTTGATTAAAATGTTATGTCAAATCCTAACAAGAATGACCTTAAGGTAGGATAACTATTAAGATTATAAGCTCCAGGAACAAACCCTATATCGTTAGGGCCAATTGTTTCATCAGAGCCAATACCTACTTCTGGATCTCCTTTAAAGTATGGAGCGTATGTCCATAAATTTTGAGCCTGTACATATATGTTTAGACCAGTAAAAAATGATTTTTCGTTCAACCATTCTTTAGGTACATCATATCCGAATCTCAAACTTCTTAAACGAAGGTAAGAACCATCTTGTAAAAATCTATCTGAAGTTTCAGAAGTATTTAATGGGTTTCTAGCATCAGGTAAAACATTAGTATCACCAGGGTTTCTCCAAAAATTAAATGCATCTAAACGTTGGTTATCTCTTATAGAGTTACCATCTGTAAGATGTTGTGCTTCCTGATTATTATAGATGTAATTACCATATTTGAAATAGAAATTAGCAGATAAAGCAAAACCTTTATAATCAAATAATGTATTAAAACTTCCATCAAAATCTGGTGAAACAGTTTTACCTGTTAAAGCAACGGCATCACTTGGATTGTAGTTTTCAGTAACATTATCATCTTTATCATAATATAAAGCTCTACCATTTGCAGGATTAACACCGGCATATCTAACTAAATAATGTGTATACACTTCTTCACCTTCTTGTAAAATTAAGTTATACGCAGATGGGATATAGTCAGCACCTCCAGGTAACTTATCTACGGTGCTTTTTACAAAGGCTATCGAGCCACCTAGCGTCCAAGTAAAATTTTCATTTTTTACAACATCACCACTCAATTCAATTTCAATACCAGTAGAGGCAAAGTCACCTAAGTTAACATATCTACTTGCTGGACTACCTGGCTCACCAGACTCTTGTGCTAGATTTTCTAAAAATAACAAATCAGATGTTTTAGTGTCAAAATAATTTACAACACCTCGTAAGCGGTTGTTCATTAACGAAAAATCAACACCTATATCAAGAGAGGTTTTAGATTCCCATTGTAAATCTGGGTTAGCTACATTATCTGGGTAAGCTGCAGAAGCTCCATTATAGTTACTAAATCTATTAGTACCTAAATGACCATATCTACTTGGTAGCCTATCGTTACCTAACGTACCATAAGAAGCTCTTAATTTTAAACTATTTATAAATTCACTATCTTCAAAAAATGTTTCTTTATGTAAGTTCCAAGCAGCACTCACTGCCCAAAAATTTCCATATCTGTTATTTGCACCAAACATTGAAGAACCATCTCTTCTAAATGAACCTGATACAACATACTTTTCAGCAAAATTATAATCAAGTATACCACCAATTGAAAATCTAGTTAACTCATCTCTATAAGTAGTAGCACTAGTTGGTTCTGCTGAATTATCTTGTGTGTTTAAGTCAGGTGTAGGGAAACCTTTACTACCCAAACTATATGACCTGAAATTATTATTAAAGAATTCAGAAAATACAGTTACCCCTACATTATGCACTTCATTAAAAGAATTAGTATAATTAATTTTATTTAATAAATTATATGTAAAACTATTATTACCATTATCTCTTTTAGAACCTGGTGCATTTGCGTCACCAACATATCCATCTAAAACCGAACCTGGTTGATTATAATACTCACCTCTTAAAGTTGTATACGTTAAACTTATTTGAGGTGTGTATACTATATTTTTAATAAATTTCATATCAGCTGAAACACCTCCCATAAACCGTAATCTTTCTTCTAATTCAGGGTTGTTTCTAATTGCTTCTGCAATAGAAAAACCTGAATGTGTTAAGTTGTATATTGGGTTTCCATTAGCATCTAAACTTGGGTTTCCATCACCATCCAATTGAAATAGTGGTTCATACGCATTATAAGTATAGATAGCCGAAAATGGATTTTGTACATTGTTTCTATCTCTAGGTTCTTTTGACAATGTATGAGATACCGCTGTGTTAATTTTAAGAGATAGCCATTCATTAGCTTCAACACCTAAATTTACACGACCAGTCAATCTCTCAAAACCATCTTGACCTTTGATAATACCATTGTCTGATTCAGATTTAAAAGAAACAAAATAATTAGTATTTTCACTTCCACCAGATATTGAAAGACCATTAGATTTGATAAATCCATTCTTTAATAAAGTATCTTGCCAATCATGGTCAAGTGCAGCTAAATCATCCCATTCACTTTGCAATATAATGGTTGAGCCAGGTCCACCTCTACCTACTTCTCTTTCATACTCAAGTTTTTGTTGAGCATTCATCATGTCAAAATTGTCTTTTATTTTTTCAGAAAATCCGACTTGAGAATTAAATGAGAACTGTGCTTTCTTATTTTTACGACCTGTTTTGGTTGTAATTACAACTACACCATTAGAGCCTCTCGATCCATAGACTGAAGCCGAAGCGGCATCTTTTAAAATGGAGATTGATTCAACGTCAGTATTGTTAATTAGGTTTAAATGAACCTCATCTACTGGGATACCATCAACTACGTATAAAGGCTCTTGTCCACCGTTGGCAGATCCAATACCTCTAATTCTTACGAAAGCATTATTTCCTGGTTTGCCATTTGCGGCTGTAACAACTACACCTGCGGCTTTACCTTGTAACGCATTAAGTACATTGGTTGTAGCAGACACTTGTGATAATTCATCACTTGTAACAGTAGCAATACCTGCTGTTAACACATCCCTACTTTTCTGCGCATAACCAACAATGACAACTTCATCAAGAATGTTATCAGCTAGCAATAGTATATCTATTGTATTTGAGAGGCCAACAGTCTTTTGTTGAGTTGACATTCCTACAAAACTATAGACCAATACATCACCTGTATTAGCTTTGATAGTATAATTACCATCAAAATCAGTTTCAGTACCGGTAGTACTTCCTTTTATTATGATACTAACTCCTGGTAGCGGGCCTGTTTCATCAGTGACTGTACCAGTGATAGTTTTTTCTTGTGCAAAAGTAAATTGCACGACAAACGCTAGTAATAGCGTTAAAATTCCACTAAACTTTGTTTTCATTGTATGTTATTTGAATTAATTGTTGCCAAAAGTCTTAATAATTTGTTAATAAAACAAATTTTTTTATACAATAAGTTAAAGAAAGGTTAACAAAGGATGAGATTTTTGACAAAAGTTCATAGTTTAGATGGAATAATTAAGAAAAGGTTGCGTTTTTAACGTTAAATAAATAATTCAGCTTATATATTAATAGAGAAAGAATCGTTTAAAGTTATGATATTCCTAAATTTTTATAATCTTTTTATTTGCTATTTTGTCTACAGAAAATATTTTAATTATATATATGCCAGATGATAAATTCTCAGTGTTAATATCATTCTTATTGATGTTGTTTTTTATCAATTTACCTAATGAGTTATAAATTTCTATTTTAACAATTTCTTCAATAGAAGTAATAGTCAGTTTATCTGTGACCGGATTTGGAAATATATTAACTTCTGTTAATTCGCTTTCTTCTATAGCCAAAACACTGCAGTTACTTAAATCAGGATTTAACTCAATAGGAGCACTCGGCGTAAGATCTTTTCCAACAAATGCCGAATATTCTTGAGGATATTTTTTTACCCTAAAAATGCTATTGCTTGAGGTACTAGGATCATCACCTTGAGTCATTATTCCTGTTGCTCCAACAGGGTTGATATATTCCCAAACGATGTTGTTGTTTGAATCTATTTCAAAGAAATAACCTGAAGTACCTTCACAAATTAGAATATTTCCATTCGCAATTCTCTGAGCACCTGATAGAATGGCCGAATAAAAATCGGTACTTACTGGGGCGGTATATATATAGTCTGGATTTGTTGGGCCATAGGCAGAATTGGCAGTGTACGAATAAACTCCAGGAGCGCTTACTGGTGGATTTATGATGTCAATTTCAGAAAAGCTTGGCGTTCTATTCCAACCATTATTAAATACAATTATTTTACCTGCATCTGTTAATCCTTCTGCAATCCAATGTGGATGATGCTGGCCAAAAAGTTTTTGATCATCAACTGTACCTTGTTGGTAGGCAATAGGATTACCCCATCTATATAAAAGATCTCCTCCTTTTTCGTAAACTCCACCTGAGCTTGTGGAGGCTTGAGAAGTTGTTGTTGAATGATCAATAATATAAAATTCATTAAGAAAACGAATACTAATTATAATTTGGTCTAATTGAGCGTTGTATTGAACAGAATTTGCGTGCAACCAATTTGCACTTCCAATAATTGATCCACCTAAATAATTTATATCTAGCCTTTGTGGATTATCTGCTATCACTCCAAAGTTATCTTTAGTATTATCAAAATCTTGAATTAAATGATCTTTGATATCCCATTGCCAAACAATATTTGCATCATTGTTATCAACAGGCTCTAATTCAAGAATTTGCTCATTATATAATTGGGTTCCAAGGTTAACCGGATCTCTTCCAAGTTGAATAGCCTCAGTGTCTGTTAAAATAGATGCGGCGAGTATTAATACATTACCATTTGGCATCGGAAAAATATCATGATGTTGAACTACATTTTCTGTAGAGTATTCATATTCCCAAAGTAAATTGTTGTCCCAATCAAATAATTCTATTCTTCCACCAAAACCTGGTATTGCAATGTTACCTGGATTTGGAATATTTGCTGCTCGTAATAAATTACCATTTTCTAAAAGATAAACTGATCTTCCTGAGTTAAAATTACTAGTCCACTGATTTACTACTTCTCCACAATTATTAATTAAATAAGTTTCTTTCAAATATGTAAATAATGAATATCCATTAAGTGCATCAACAGAATTTGATAACACTCCAATCGTATTTTGACTTGAAACAGATACTGAAATAAATAAAGTAAAAGAGAGAAATATTTTAAGGAGTTTCATTTTTATTTATTATTTTAATTGTATAATAAGTATTGTGTTAATTTAAATATAATATTATTTGATTATAACCTTCCATGAGCTATTGTCTGATTTTAGAATATATACTCCTGGAGATAAATTACCTATTTTAATTCTAGAACTATTATTTTCTTTTATAAAATAATGCTCTAAAGTAATTAATTTCCCTAATAAATCGAACAATAAAAATTCTTGATTCTCCTTAGTATTTGTAACGGTAATTTCGTTAAATCTGTTAACAGGATTAGGAAAGAAAGCCATTTCAGATCCTGAGTCAATATCAATAAGGTTATTAAAATAAGCTTCAGCAAAATTAAAAGCTTCAATACCAATATTTTCGCCAATTATTCTACCTGGAATATCATCCATAGGTGGATGAATTCCCCCCCAAATTCTAGACAAGCTACATTGATCTGAAGCATCTCTGTATGTTGCCCATTGCAAGGTTATATCTTGACTTGGACCTTCTTCAAAAACAAGAAATTCATTTTTTTTGGCTAAGAATTCTCCCATTCCACCAGGGAAAAATTCAGTTCCAGTTAATTTTGTCAATACCTCGGCTGCTGCTCTAGAATAAGTAGAATGGCCTGATACATATCCGGCAAAAGGAGGAGTTACAAACGAAGGTCTTTGATATGGCCACCAATTCTCTACCAAGATCCAGCCAACGCCAGCTGCATCTGTTTCAGGATTATTTATATAATCGTGACCTCTCCATGTTTTAGCTTTAATCTTGCCAACATGTTCTTCATTTGGCCCGGCGAGTTCGTCATTTGTCTCAACTACTTCTATAAAGCCTTCCATTAAGGGAATACCATTCTCATTATAATTATTTAATGAACTATCAGAGCTTTGCCCCATATCTGCCATATATCGAATTGCTGAGATCGGTCTAATATAATCGTACCATCCTTTAATTCCCCATGACGAAATGGCTGAGTCATGCATTGCTCCACCCAAAATAAAATAAGATTTAATGTCCCATTCTAAATCACTTAAAATTTCACCTTCCCCTTTCATTCTTTTTTCAAGCAAAGGATTATCGTTAACATAATTAAGAAGTACAAACCAATGACCAGGCGGCGTTTCTGACTCTGGCCCATCAGCCCAAAATTCTGCGAGTACTCTTGCATAATCACCTCTACGAACTATTTGTGATGTATATGGTGCATTTGTAATTGGATTTAAAGGATGACCCTCTCCAATATCTCCACCATCTATTGTTTTGTAAAAATTATCAAAATTCGCAAAGTCAGTTGGGAATGAAGATGATGATATATTGCCTATAGAACTAGGGGATATATCCCATAACACACCATCATCTGGAGACAAGTGTGAACCCCAAACAGAAACTAGTGAAAACCCCCATTTATAAATGTCATTAGATTCGGTATCTCCCATGCCAATATACGGTGGTGCACCCGGATCATGATATACTCGATAAGTGTTAGACTCTCTACTGTAATTAGTTAATACATTATTATTTAATGCAAATGGAGATGAATTACCCCATTCCGGACTCAAAAAATCTGGTGTATTATCACGAATAATATTTCCACTTTGATCTATAAAAATTTCAAGTGCAAGAGGTTGCCATCTATTAGGATCTGTTATGGTGCTATTACCACTAATGGCGGGAGCTAAAGGATCATTTACGGGTTGGTAGTATAAGTTCGCATAGTCATTAGCCTCATTTGAACCATCTTGTAATCCATATTCAATAATTTTACTTCCAATATAATTTCCTAATGCCGCTGGGTCACCATCTGAATAATCAGTAGAAGTAATGTTGATGTCATAGTCTAATAATACCATTAAATCATCTATTTGAAACAAAGTTGTTTCAGCATTTGGAGAATTCCTGAAGCGATGTTTTAATATTCTATATGCAGCATAACTTATAGTTTTGTTTAAACTAACTAAGGTATCGGTTGGTGAGATAAATTCACTAAACTCAGTCCTAAAGCCATTAACCTCTTTACCTATAAAATATGTTTGTGCCTCTTTATTATAGATGGCCCATGCATCGTACATTGCAATACTCGTATGAAACAAATTTCGAGCATGAACAGTAGGTCTAGCAAAATCACCTCTAACTGCCTGAAGCTGGGCTTCATTCCAAAGGCGTGCTACAGATTTATTAGTTACTTCTGATTGTTCTAAATTTACTTCAAATGAAACGGTTTCTGAAACACAGATTTCATTTCTGTTTACTACAGAAACTATTCCTTGTGTACCAACATCCCATATAACAGATATAGTATTTGTACCTTGGCCACTTACTATTTCACCATTAACTACAGTCCACTCGAAGCCATCACCAAAACTTGGAGCATAATTATATGTTTCGGTGGTTAGAGGACTTGAAACTGAACTGCCTGAGATTGATCCAGCTTCTAAAAAAGTACATGTACCATCATTTGTTGTTGCATTTGGGTTATAACTGCATGAGTCTTCAATAGTACATCCGAGAATTTTTACAGCAGTATTATTATTTTCAATTGTAAGGCCACTACCTTCAATAACTTTAATGGTCTTATTAACTGGAATATTATAATAAATTTCTTTTGAACCCATTGGCCAAGTAACAGAGATACTATCAATCATAACTGAATTTGCTAACCCGAAATGTTCAGGTTTAATTGACTGTGACTGATAACCAGACCCATGAATGAATCTGAATTGACCCTGACCATTATTATGATATAACGCAATTTTTGCCCCAATGGCATTTTTATTTGATACAGTTCCTTCTAGTTTCAATTTAAGCCAGGAACCACTAATATCATTTGTGAAATGAGGATCAATACTTGTGTTTTCATAAAAGAATGGAAAACTTTCAAAATTTGAAACGATTAAATCTAAATCACCATCATTATCATAATCAAATGATACTGTGCTTCTGCTATTGGAATTTTCAATGGGTTCACTAGTCATATTTGTTTCTTCAAAACTCCTGCCATTGATACTATTGACGTTTTCGAAATAACTATTAGGAACTCTAGTTCCAAGTCCATTTGCAATATAAAGATCTTCATAACCATCATGATTAAAATCTGAAAAGAGAGCTCCCCAAGCCCATTTCGTATCATAGATACCTAAACTTTCGGCTCTTTTTTCGTAAGAATTATTTCCAATATTTACAAAAAATTCATTTTGTTTAATATTCGTTACTAGAAGGTCGAATAAGCCATTATTATCATAATCGCATGTGGCGAGACCCATACCATCAAAGGGGTTTTCAATGCTATATTGGGAGGCAGCTTCAACAAAGCCATTTCCGTTTTGATTTATTAATAAAAAATTATTTTGATCAAAATCATTGGCAACATATAAATCTATATATTCATCATTGTTGGCATCGATTGGGATGGCAGAAAAACTGTTAGAATTACCACCTAGATTTGTATCTGAGATAAGCGTAAACGAACCATTTCCATTATTTTGATATAGTCTATTGTCATTCGATAAGCTATAATCGCATATATAAAGATCTAATAAACCATCGTTATTAATGTCTATCCATAAAGCTCCTGCAAAATAACAATTTGTACAAGTATCAACTATTCCAACTTCTGATGTGACATTTGTAAAGGTACCATCTCCATTATTATGATAAAGTTGACTTTGTAATGCATTAGATAAGAAAATATCTGGATAACCATCATTGTTGTAATCACCCCACGAAGCGCCTAATTTGTTGCCAACGTCCATAAAGGATGCTATGTCAATCGTATGCGCAAACCCTTGGGAAAACCCTGATTCAATAGTTACATCATCAAAACTTCCATCATTATTGTTCTTTAACAATCTACTCCATGTCTTGGGGTCATTATTATTAAAAGTGGCTTCACCAACAATAAATATATCTAAATCATTATCTAAATCGAAATCTGCAACAGCGATTCCGTTATTATTAGATATCTCTCCAAGATTAGCTTGAGTTTCTATTCTTCTGAATTGTTGAGCATTACAATTTAGATACAAAAGTAAATAACAAACTAAAGTTAAAATGTGAGAATTATACTGTGAATTGTTTTTCATATTTATGGTGTATATTGAAGGATATACATTATAAAAGTATTAAATATTTAAATGTGTCACTATTGAAAATAATTTTTAAATTAGCTAGTTGGTTGTAGTATTATTAGGTAGTTTATCTTCTCTTTTGAACAAGTTTGTATAAACCAATATTTGAGCTAAATGATAAACATAAAAAGCCACCTAGATTAAAGATGGCTTTTTAAAATGAATTTAAATAGATTCATTATATTCTAAAATCTATCACTTATTTATTATTCATTACATAGATTCAATACAATTTCACCAGGCACTGGAGAAGGCCCTCCAGTAGCTACTACATTACCGCTTGGCGCAAAAATTGTGAATTCAACTTCAGAAGGCCAGTCTCCAGCAACATAAGAAAATGTTAGTGTACTTGTACCTACTGGGACATTTACTGTATGTGTAACATTTGTGTAAGCTGGATCACCAAAATTTCCTCCCACATTAGTGGCGCCCCAAAAATCTGGAACAATATAAGGAGTTTCAACACCATCAATTGTTGCAACAACTTGTGAGCCTTGCCAGCCATCACCATAAGTATCTATTAAGTTAAGTACCCAATCACCAGATGGAGGTTCAGGTAAAAGACAAACTACTAAACCAGTATAGGCCAATGGTGAAGCAAAAAATAATTCTCCAGTTAAACTGGCTCCAGTATTTTCCAGATTAAAGACTCTACCATCTACCATGGTAATTTCAATTAGAAAAACGAATTCATCTCCACCATCTACTAAACTTACATCTAAACCTAAAGATGCAAGAGCTGAAATAATAGGAATGTTAAACGTTTTTTCAGGTAAACCATTTGCATTAGTAGTAAATGTTGAAACATCTGCAGTTTCTACCAAAGAAGGTCCCGTTGAATTATCATCAGGTGTAGTTGGATCACCATCTGTAGTTCTATCTACAAATTGAACCAGTACAGAAACGTTCGCAACATCACCTTGAGAAACTAACTCACCGGTAACCGTATAAGTTGAACCCGCAATATCGGTACGATTTATAATACCTCCATTATCAACTGTTCTAAAGATCGCTCCTTTCTCTATTTCAGCATGTTCTGGAAAACGTGCTTTATCCTCATCTTCACATGATATAAAACCTACCATTAAAAGACAAGATACTAACGAATATTTTAATATTTTTATCATAATTTATTTTTTTAAAAATCTAAATTAGCTGAATTTGTATCCCAAAAAACTTTAACAGCCTGATTTTGTTTAGGGTTAATATTAGGATTATTATCAATTGCCACAGATGGGTACTTAAAAGAGCGAATAAAAGCTCCAGGGCTAGAAGTTTCTGTAGGTTGTAAACCTAAAGGCATTCCAGTACGTCTGTAATTATTATATGCTTCTACTGGATTACCCCAAGAAGCTATATAAGCTTGTTTCATAACAATATCAAGTTTGCCAGTAGCATCGGCTGCACCATAGTCTGCCATGATATCAGCAACATAATCATCAACATCTGATGAGGTTGATGCGAATGAATTATCAGCAGTTGAAGGATCAAAATTTAGTACCTTATCAAATGATGCTCTCATACCAGCTTCTAACATAGCAGCTGCATCATCAGTTGTTCCTAAAGTTAAAGCCGCTTCTGATCTTATAAAATAAACAAAAGAGGATTGCACAATAGGTAATATACCAGCACCACCCATTCCGGAAGTTCTTGTAGCAGCAGCAAAAGCATTATCATCAAACTGACCACCAATAGGATAAGTACCCCAAGTTGTTATCTTATTAGAATCGGATGGTAAACCTTGAGCATCACCATGTATTCTACCCCAATAGCCATCGCCTATAGAAGTGCAAAATGGATCTACCCCAGGTGTATAATGAAGCGGGAAAGGTTCTGCCAAACAAGGAAAATCAAAAACTCCTTGCGCATCATTGTCAGGATATTCACCTACTTGTCTGTAAAAATAATATCTAGTTCTTGGGTCTTGACTGTTAAAACCGTGAACCATCAAATTCATAAAATACAATGACATATATTCTCCACTAGGAGCATTTTCATAATTGTCAACAAATTGAGGATGTCTAATATCAGGAGCAGATGCTTGTGACCCAAAAAAGACACTGAAATCTTCACTTTCACTTTCTATTAGATCACCATCAGCCAATAGTGCATTTATTGCTGTTAAAGCATTACCATCAACTAATCTTGTATTATTATAAATTCTTAATTTTAATGTTTTAGCAAGTGTAATCCATTTATCAAGATCACCATCATAAAACAAATCATTTTGAATAGATGCTGATGCTGTACCTTCTAAATTAGAAATAGCATCATTAAGTAAAGATAATGCAGTAGCATAAATTACTTCATCATCATCTAATGAAGGATTAAAATTTTCTGCACCTAGACCAGCTTCACTATATGGTACATCACCAAAATAATCAACAAGAGTTGTAAGTGTATAAGATTCTAATATTTGTGCAATTCCCACATGATGTAATAAACCACTTTCAGTTGCACTAGACTTAATTGTCTTAATATCAATTAAATGACCCGCATAAGCTTGTCTCCAAACATCATCAAAATCACCTGGTTCCCAGGCATTTTCATATAATGGTCCATACATATGCATCATTCTAACTACTTTCATACCAGCTTGAAAACCGGTACGATTATCACCATCCTCTTCACTAATCCACTTAGAGAAATTTAGCATCGCACCATTTAACAAAAGGTTAATATCAGACGAATCTGGCGAAGCATTATTTGGATCTGTGTTTATGTCTAAATCTAATGTTTCACACGAAATTAGTGAGAAGAACATTGATAAAAGAAATACAGATATTTTATATTTTGTATTCATAATTGTTTTTGTTTTATAATTAAAATGTTGCTCTAATCGATATTCCATATCTTTTAGAAGTTGGCCCAGTTAACAAATCAAAACCTCTTGAATTGCCAACACCTTCACTTGATACAGAAGGGTCAAAATTTATAGAATCGGGAAAGTTAAATGCCTTAAACCATAAATTACTTCCTGTAGCAGTTACAGATAAACTTCCAAAAGGAGTTTTTTCTAAAATCTTATCGCTGAAATTATAAGCTAGAGATACTTCTCTTAATCTTAAATTAGTAGCATCGTAAACTTTAAATTCGTCTTCGCCTAAATTTTCCCAATAATGATCGTTAGCAGTTATTTGAATGGTATTTGGTGAACCATCTTGTCTAACGCCAGGAGCAACAACAGGAAGTGACCTGTCAAATCCTGTTTCACCAGCTTGGCCTCTAATTAATAATGTATTTGCTGTTGCAGAATACATATCACCTCCATGAGTATAACTCCATTGCATAGAGAATGTAAGGTTCTTATAGTTAATATTATTGACCCAAGTCATACGCCAATCAGGATTAGGGTCTCCAATAATTCCAAGTTCGTCTTCTAACAAGTATAAACCATCATTCCCAACTATAGGTTGGCCTTCATCATTTCTTTGTACTGGTGTTCCCATTAAAACATTAAAAGGCTGTCCCTGTATTGCAAAGTTTCCTAAGTTAGAAAAAGGACCAGATAAAAATAATTGATCGTCTTCACCACCTGGAAGTTCTGTCACAACACTTTCGTAAGTGTCATAATTTAAGATAAAGTCCCATTTGAAATTATCATTTACAAAAGGAATAGCATTAAATCCAACTTCGATACCTTCTGTTTTTAATTTACCAGCATTAATAGCTGTTACTGAAAAACCAGAAGCAGGATCTAATCGTTTATCTAAAATTTGATCTGTGGCTTCTTTAGAATAGATACTTCCTTCAAACCCAATTCGGTTATTTAAAGCTTTTAATTCAATTCCAAATTCTAATTCAGTAACCAATTCAGGTGTTAAGTTTGGGTTTCCTAATCGATTAACACCACTGTCATTAATATTTACCGGGCTACCATTAATATTTACAGCGTTACCATTTGCATCTAACCAAGCCTTAGCAGCTACACCTAAGCGATCTTTAGTAACGAAAGGATCTGCGAAATTCGCAGAACTACCATAACCAAATCTAAGTTTTAGATAGTTTATACCATTTGTGCTTTTTAAACCAGCAAAAGCACTAGTTGGAATAAATGACAAACTTGCACTAGGATAAAAAAGTGTATTGTTCCCACTCTCATGAGTTGAAGCCCAATCATTTCTACCTGCTACGTTTAAATATGCAAAATTTTTGTAACCAAATGTTGCTGAACCAAATGCACCATATACATTCTCTTGAGATGTAAATAGGTCAGTTGCATTTCTATCTTCAAAATTATTAGCAAAAAATTTACCATAAACTAATTGTATATCATATCTCACGTTAGATGATGTAAGCGTATTTCTTCTGGCATTAAAACCTGCATCAAAAGAAAAATTCAAATCTTCGCTAATATCTTTATTCAAGTTAACTAATAAGGAATGATCCCATATTTTTCCAGTGTATCTTGATTCATAATATAATCCATTTGGAAGATTAATACCACCTTTATTTACTTTAAATGATGATGTTTCATTATAACCATCAAAACCAGTTCTCCAAGTAGCAGATATCCAATCATTAAATTTATAAGTACCAGCCATATTGAAATATACTCTATCAGTAATTTCCTGATCTATTTCATTTTCAGCTGTCCATCTAGGATTTTGAATATCATTACCAGAACGATAATATACACTTCTATGTTGATCATCTTCAAAAGGAAGCCCCATTAAATCTACAGAACGAGGTGTATAAAGTACATTTGCAAATACACCAGAACCACCATCACTTACATTACTTGCTCCAGTACTTGAAGAGTTTGGAGGACTCTTTTTATTTGTGAGTACATAATTCATGGTCCCACTAAATGTAAAATTATTAGTTAATTTTGCAGTACCACCAACACTAAAGTTATTTCTTCTCAACGTATTGTTTGGAGTAAATCCTTTTTGGTCATTATGAGAATAAGACATATTAAAAGAAGCGTTCTCAGTAGACTTTGAAATATTAATATTGTTTACAGCAGTATAACCTGTCTCAAAAAAGTTTTTTGCACTATCGTAAGGTTTATACTCATAAGTTGTAACGCCAGCAAACTGAGGAAATGAAGTGTTAAAATCACCACCACCAGATTGAGCTGCATTATAAGAATTATCTGAGTATACATGTAATACTTGAGTGAAAGGAGTTGTGAATTCAGCTCCCCAGTTACTAAAGGCTTTACCCAAACTTCCTTGCCAACCACCACCATATCTATTTTGATAGTCAGGAGTAGAAGATATTTCCTCAACAAAGTATGAAGAGTTTACTGAAACTTCAAAGCCTTTGGCGGTGTCACCAGAACTACCAGATTTGGTTGTAATTAAAATCACACCATTTCTTCCTTGTTCACCATAAAGTACTGTAGCACTCAAGCCTTTTAACACACTCAGCTCAGCAATGTTATTAGGATCTAAGTCTAACAATCTACTAGCAGAATTATTTCCAGATTCAGTAGTGGAAAAAGTACTGGTTTCATTAGTAGCGTTTGAAAAAGGAACTCCATCAACAATAATTAAAGGCTGGTTACTACCAGTCATTGTTGAAAAACCTCTAATTGTAATATTAGTACCACTACCTGCAATACCACTACCTCCCAAAACATCAACACCTGCAATCTGACCTGAAAGAGCTCTTGCAACATCAGTTTCTGGTCTTTTCGCAACATCATCACCTTTAATGGTGGTTACGGCGTATCCAAGAGCTTTTTTCTCTCTTCTAATACCTTGTGCAGTAACTACTACTTCTTCAAGTACATTGTCAGCTTGCATTACCACATCTATAGTATTTGAAGCACCAACAACAATCTCTTGACTTGACATACCAACAAAACTAAATTTCAGTATATCACCAGTGTTTACTTTGATAGTATATAAACCATCAAAATCAGTTTCAGTACCTGCGGTAGTACCTTTTATTATAACACTAACTCCTGGTAGAGGTCCTGAATCATCAGTGACTTTACCCGAGATAGTTTTTTCTTGTGCAAAAGTAAATTGCACTACAAACGCCAGTAATAGCGTTAAAATTCCACTAAACTTTGTTTTCATTGTATAATTATTTGAATTAATTAGTGTCAAAAATCATAATAAATAGTTAAACAACCAACTTTTTAACATTAAAATTTCAAAATAAAGTTAAATAAACGTTAACAATTATGTAATGTACTCGTATTTAAGACGACAAAAGTCAACTAGGGTTGCGTTAAGATTTTAAAAAAAACTAATAATTTTAATATGAAACCTTGAATTATTAAAATCAAAAGTCTGATTTGAAAATTTTCCAATAGCGTAACTGAGATTTAATATGCCGAGCTTTGTTGTGAAGGCATAACCCAGACCTAAACTATAAATCTGGGAAGAATTATTTGTAATTTCGTTGTCAATATATCCGATATCTGTAATGGAATATAAATAGGAAGAATAGTTAGTGTTAAACCTATACTCAATATTGAAATAACTATAAGTCGATGCAAAGATACTTTCTTCATTAAAACCTCTTATGCTATTTACACCTCCAATTCTATATAATTCATTTGTTAAAATGTTATCAGAAAATAATGTGCTTGTTTCATTTTGCAAGAAAATATGATTCTTAAGATTTAAACTCCATAAATAAGCCGATTTTAAATAAATTTTTGATTGATTAATGGTGTTTTCTTCAAGCTTTCGTTTTCCTGTAAGCAGTTCACTAAATAGACTAAATTTGATTGGGAATAATGGGTTGCTATTTAGGAACTATATAATCATAACTAATGCCGTAATGAATAGTGTTGAAATCGTTTATATCTGTGCTGCCAGAGTTTGTTAAAAGATTTGAAGATGTTTCTGAATGTAATGAGATGCCAATTGAATTTCGTTCATTTAGAGAATAAGGTAATAGAAAGGATGTTTTGGTGTTTATAAAAGTAGAATCTTGTTTGAAAATATTTAGTGCTAATTTTGGCGATAACCTAGAATTGAAAATATAAGGTAGAGTAGCGTCTAAATTAAAAACTTGCCGCTCATTACTGTTATTTTTCCAGTATAGCGAAAATGATTCTCCATTATTAAAGATGTTTCGTAATGATAAATCGAGGTAGCCATTAAATGAAATTCCGTTTCCATCCTCTTTGGAAGTGAATCCAATTAATCCGTCAAATTTATTTGATGCTTTCTTTTTTAAATATAAATATATTATGGTAGAGTCTTTCGTAAATAAAATTTCAGGCGGTTTTATTTCTGTTACAAATGGGATAGTATTTATTAATCTTGAGATTTTGTCTAATTCATCTTTATTAAATAGGGAACCTTTTTTTACATTCAAATAATAGCGTAGATATGTTTCAGGAAAATTATCGTATCCACTAATAACAATATCATTAATTTTTCGAATATTAGATTTTTCAATAGATAGGTATCCATGGATTAAATCCTTTTTTACGCTAATTGTTTTTAAAGCAACTTGAGTGAAAGAATTTCCTAGCGCTTCAAAAATTCCAACAATTGCATTTAATGCATTTGGTAGATTTTTAATTGGTAAATCAAAATAGGTATCCTTAGCAGATGGGACTATGCTAAAAAGTTGTTCTTTGCTTATATCTTTATTCGAATAATAAATTCGAACAGTCTTATTGAGATTTCCTAAATTAAATTGAGCGTGATAAATAGAATCCTTTTTTATAATAGAGTCTAAAGTAGAATTTAAAAAACCATTTTGTTCAAGTTTGTTTTTTACTGAATCTAATGAACTGATTAAAGAGGTCTCAGAAATATGTTTTTTTTGATATTGAATAGAATTAATAAAAATAGAATTTATACTATCTTTTGAAGAAATTTTCAATGTTAATTTTTGACCATGAATAGATCCTAAATTCCATAAAAAAAATACTATATATATATATGGTGTAAAATTCTGTTTCAAAACTCTTTAAACGAAGGTAATTTTTTTTCATCAAAAATTTATTAAAAACAGCTAAAAAAAAACAGGAAAGTTGCCAGTGTTGTATTTAAATTCAATATTTCTTTAATTTCTGCCTTTCGCAAAAACAAGTAAAAAGTAGTGGGTTAAACATTTGTTTTAAAGTATTTTTAAAATGATGATAAAATTTAGTTAATACCTGTTTGAATAACAAGAAATTATTTATACATTTGCAAACTCTTAAAAAATAGAGATTTTAAGAAATTAAATAATAATTAATTTATATGCCAACTATACAGCAATTAGTACGCAAGGGAAGAACCCAAATAACTAAGAAGAATAAATCGGCTGCATTGAATTCTTGTCC
>JGI24023J19991_10001100_pt1 | contig 21081 bp, 20 predicted proteins | sample Cruoilmetagenom1_FD_19991 | JGI IMG/M metagenome (IMG submission 19991) | reverse complement strand
GGTTTTTGCACCGTGGCGATCTGTTAGGTCTGGTGTCTAGTTCGCTACTGGTATTGAATGCGATATGAATGTTGAGAGATTGCTTCACTGCCGTTCGCAATGACACTATTTTTATAGGCAGCTGTAGTGAGTTTTAAAGTATGTCATCGCGAGGTGCGGTTTTTTGCGCCGTGGCGATCTGTTGGGCCAGATATCCAGGTTACTACTGATGTTACATGCGATATGTATGTTGAGAGATTGCTTCACATGCGTTCGCAATGACACGTTTTTATATTAGTTTTACTAACCCAACAAGCGTTCAAGAATCCCTTCATAGATCAGCGAGAGCTTGTCGATGTCATCACAACTCACACATTCATTGATCTGATGGATAGTTGCATTCAGTGGTCCGAGCTCGAGTACCTGTGCACCGGTCGGTGCGATAAAGCGTCCATCCGATGTTCCGCCGGAAGTGGATAGTTCGGTATCAATGCCGACGATGTCCTTGATCGCCTCTGTTGCAGCGCTCACCAGTTCACCTCTGGGTGTGATAAACGGGTTGCCGGACAGGCGCCATTGCAAGTCATAGTCCAGTTTATGCCTGTCGAGAATAGTGTGTACCGTCTGGCGCAGTTGTTCTTCCGTGGTTTCTGTAGAGAAGCGGAAGTTGAACTTGATTTTCACATCACCCGGAATAACATTTTCCGCGCCAGTACCGGCATTCAGGTTTGAAACCTGAAAGGTGGTGGGTGGAAAAAATTCATTTCCCTGGTCCCATTGTTGTGCACACAGTTCGGCCAGTGCCGGTGCCAATCGATGAATCGGGTTGTCTGCCAAGTGGGGATAGGCAACATGTCCCTGAGTACCGGCAACGGTCATGTAGCCGTTCAATGAGCCACGTCGACCATTCTTGATCACATCGCCCAGTTGTTTACTGCTGGAAGGTTCGCCGACCAGGCACCAGGTGATTTTTTCATCGCGGGCTTCGAGGTGTTCAACGACCTTGATGGTGCCATTGATACTGGGGCCTTCTTCATCACTGGTAATCAGGAACGCGATCGAGCCTTGATGATCATCGTGTGATGGCAGAAAACGTTCGCAGGCGGTCACCATTGCGGCGAGGCTGCCTTTCATGTCGGCCGTGCCGCGACCATAAAGGTGCCCATCCCTGACTTCCGGTTTGAATGGGTCGGAATCCCAATCTTCTAACGGACCCGTGGGGACCACGTCGGTGTGCCCGGCAAATGCCAGCACCGGTGCGCTATTACCGCGTCGTGCCCAGAAGTTGTCGACGTCATCAAAACGAAGGCGTTCGATCGTAAAGCCGAGTGCTTCCAGGCGGGCAATCATGGTCTCCTGACAACCTGCATCCTCCGGTGTAACCGATGGGCGTGAGATCAGGTCTTTTAATAATTCGAGCGTGTTTGACATAGGGTCTGGCATAGGATTGGCTTATAGTAGTTTTTGATACTCGGCTTCATTGAACCCGACGAGTATTTTTTTGCCCTTGACCAGTACTGGTCTTTTGATAATGGCAGGGTGTTCCAGCATGATCTTGACGGCAGCTTTTTCGTTAATCGATTCGCGTGTTTCCTCTGGCAACTGACGCCAGGTGGTGCCGCGTTTGTTCAGCAAGGTTTCCCATCCCACTGTGGCGCTCCAGTTTTTCAGTAGAGCAGGATCCAGACCATCCTTACGGAAATCATGAAACTGATAGTCAACTTCATGGGCCTGTAACCATTTGCGCGCTTTTTTAATAGTATCGCAATTAGGAATTCCGTAAACGATCACTAGATGTCTCGCAGCAGCTCGTTGATACCGACCTTGCCGCGGGTTTTTTCATCGACCTGTTTGACGATCACGGCGCAGTACAGGCTGTACGTACCATCTTTGGATGGCAGGTTGCCAGATACCACAACGGAGCCTGCCGGGACGCGGCCATAAGAGACTTCACCGGTCATACGATTGAAGATCTTGGTGCTCTGGCCAATGTAAACGCCCATGGAAATAACCGAGCCTTCTTCAACAATGACGCCTTCCACGACTTCAGAACGAGCGCCAATAAAACAGTTGTCTTCAATGATGGTAGGGCCAGCCTGAATCGGCTCCAGTACACCGCCGATACCGACACCACCAGACAGATGCACATTTTTACCGATTTGCGCGCAGGAACCGACAGTAGCCCAGGTATCGACCATGGTGCCGGAATCGACATAGGCGCCAATGTTGACGTAGGAGGGCATCAGGACGACACCTGAGGAAATATAACTGCCCTTGCGTGCAGCGGCAGGAGGCACGATACGCACACCACCCTCACGCAAGTCGCGGGAATTAGAGTCAGCATACTTGGAAGGGACTTTATCGTAATAGTTGGTAAAGCCACCTTTCATAAAACTATTGTCTTCGATACGGAAATATAACAAAACGGCCTTTTTCAGCCATTGATTGACGACCCAGTCACCGTCCTTTTTTTCGGCAACACGTGCAACACCTGTGTCCAGCATTGTGATGGCTTCCATGACGGCTTCTTTCACCTGAGGCTCGACACTGCGTGGTGTGATGTCGGCGCGTCGTTCAAATGCTTCTTCAATAATTTGCTGCAAGTCACTCATGTTATTACCTATTTTTTTCGTTAAGGCCCATAAGGCTTATGGGTTTGTAAAATAATGCGGAAATTGTATGTCAGATGGGCCGCTAAAACCAGTGCTGTCTATGCTAAGCCCTTGACGTCTGTGTGTTTTATAATGTCGATACGAAGTGGCGAATGCGTGTGGCCGCTTCCACGCATTCTTCCAGGCTGGCGACCAGGGCCATACGAATTCTGTTTTTACCTGGATTGATGCCATGCGCTTCACGTGACAGGTAACTACCTGGCAAGACCGTTACATTTTGCTGTGCAAACAGGTTGCGGGCAAAATCGGTATCGCTGATCGGTGTTTCAACCCAGAGATAAAAGGCGCCTTCGGGGGCTTCCACCGCTAAAACAGGCGACAGAATATCGATAACCGCCTTGAATTTCTGGCGATAGAGTGCACGGTTTTCTATGACGTGAGTCTCATCACGCCAGGCCTGGATGCTGGCCATTTGTGTGGGGGGTGGCATCGCACAACCATGATAGGTTCTGTACAGTAAGAACTGTTTGATTATCTCAGCATCACCCGCGACAAAACCTGAACGTAGACCAGGTGCATTAGAACGTTTGGACAAACTGTGAAAGACGATGCAACGTTCATATCCGTGCCGTTCCATCTTTGCAGCAGCTTCCAGTAAGCCCGCGGGCGGGTTTGCTTCATCGGCATATAACTCTGAGTAACATTCATCCGATGCGATAATGAAATCGTGTTTATCGGCCAGGTGGATGAGTTGTTGCAAGGTCGGTATATCGATGACTGCGCCAGTGGGGTTTCCTGGTGAACAGATATAAAGGATCTGACATTGCTCCCATGTGGACGCCTCGACCTGATCGAAGTCAGGGATAAAATCATTATCGGCCAGGGTGTTGAGGAAATAGGGCGTTGCACCGGCCAGATACGCAGCACCCTCATATATCTGGTAAAAAGGATTGGGCATGGCGATCAATGGGTCATCAACGCGGTTAATCATGCATTGAGAAAACGCAAACAAGGCTTCACGGGTTCCATTAACCGGCAATATATGTTGATTGTAATCAATTGAATCCTGATTCAGTGAGAAACGTCGGGTTAACCATTGAGCTATTGCCTGTCGTAGTTCATCACAGCCTTTTGTCAGGGGATAGCGCGTTAACCCGTCTATGTGCTTGATCATCTCATCAGTGATAATGGCGGGTGTGGGGTGCTTGGGCTCACCGATAGACAAGGCGATGTGTTCAAGCCCGGCGGGCGCCTGGCAACCCGCCTTTAATTGCGCCAGTTTTTCAAACGGATAGGGTTGCAGTTTGTTCAGGTCAGGATTCATGTCGAACTAATCAGTCTTTTTAATTAAACGGTGAAAGCATTATACTGGAAATTCGATTGCAAGAGCACAGATATCCATGAGTTCATCCCGTTCATCTTATTTATTGCCCGATCTGGCGCTGTTATACGCAGCTATCATGTGGGGTCTTTTCTGGTATCCCTTGCGCTTGTTCGAGAATGCCGGTTTACCGGCTATCTGGGTGACGCTGGTTGCTTTTGGCTGTGCATTTATCGTGGGCGCGATATTTACCTATCGTCAGCGCCATGAATACCGCTTACATGTGCCGACCCAGATTGTATTGGCCCTGTCGGCAGGTTGGTGTAATGCGGCATTCCTGGTGGCCCTGGTGGAAGGTAATGCCATTAGGGTAATCCTGCTTTTCTATCTGTCGCCCGTGTGGACGGTACTGTTGGGGCATTTTATCCTCAAAGAAAAACTGACCTCGCGTGCACTCATGATCTTTGGCCTGGCCTTTGTGGGCGCCATGATCATGCTATGGGATCCCGTCATGGGTATTCCCTGGCCACAAAACACCTCTGATTGGCTGGCACTCTCATCGGGCATGGGCTTCGCACTCAGTAATGTCCTGATCCGCTCGTTACAACAGGTCAGTATTGCAGTGAAAACAACCTTCAGCTGGCTGGGTTGTATCGTTATCGCCGCCGCCTGGATTCTGATTGTTGGATACGAATTGCCAGCTGTAGCAGAATCCATCTGGTACTACAGCATATTATTGGGTGTTTTCGGTGTCGTTTTTATGGGATTATCCGTTCAATACGGGGTGACACATATGCCTGTTTACCGATCGGCTATTATCCTGTTGTTTGAAATTCCGGTAACAGCTGTTTCGGTCTACTGGCTAGTGGGTGAAACCATGTCGCCTTTAGAGTGGACCGGCGGCGGCATTGTCGCGTTGAGTGCCTGGTTGGTCGCGCGTATGGAGAAGTCATCAGCATGACCCATAATATTCTTGGTATCCATCATTGTAGCGTTATTGTAAAAGAACTGGACGAGGCTGTGGAATTTTACGTCAATATACTGGGGTTGAAAAAAAACCCTCAGCGCCCGCAACTGGGCTATCCGGGCGCCTGGCTGGATGTCGGAGAACAGCAAATACATTTATTGCAAATCCCCAACCCGGATCCGACAGAAGGGCGACCAGAGCACGGCGGACGTGACAGGCATGTCGCCCTGGCCGTCAGATCAATGGATAAGATTGTCTCTAAGCTGGAAGAAGCGGGCCTTGATTTTAGCGTGAGCAAATCCGGCAGGCGGGCGTTGTTTTGTCGTGATCCGGATAATAATGCCATCGAGATAGTCGAACGATAGCGTTTAGTCGCCCAGCTTTTCTAGCAGGCTGTGCCGGAGTTTTTCAAACTGTTTATCATCCAGGGGTTGATGGTCTCTATTGGTAATATAAAAGACATCCTCAATACGCATGCCAATGGTGGCGATCTTGGCATTTTGCAGGTTGACCTCGCATTCTTTAAAGGCCTCGCCGATACGCGACAGCAATCCGGGGCGGTCAGCGGTAGTCACTTCAAGGACGGTACGCTGATTACTTTTATCCAGCGAAAAACGCACTTTAGTCTCGACATTAAAGTGCTTATGTTGTCTCGGCAGACGCCTGTTAACAGTATTGTCCGTTTTAATATCTTCGCTCAAGGCCATCTGTAAAGCCGACCTGATTTCATTGAGGCGCGGATTGTCATGAATGGTTTTGCTGTTTTGTTCGAGAACCAGATAGGTATCCAGCGTGTACTCNTCCACGCTGCTTATAATACGGGCATCGACGACGTTCAGTCCGATTTTTTCCAGGCATGCCGTCGTGGTGGCAAACTGGTGAAGTTTTGCTGGCCCATAGATAAATATGGCTGTACTGCCGCGGGCCTTATCCTGGCGGACGCAGATAAGCGGCTGGGTGTTCTTGTCCGCTTTACTAATGGACTGGATATGCCAGGTCATTTCCTCAGAGGTATACTGGATGAAATATTCCTGGGGGAAACGCGACCACAAATATTCAATAGTTTCCCGTGTTATCCCGGTATTGCCAAGCTGTTCCAGCGTATCCTGTTTCTTGCTCTCCATGATTTGATCATGGTTGGTAAGTACATGACTACTGGTGCGCAATGCTTTCTTGGTGGCGTGGTAGAGCTCTTTCAATAATGAATCTTTCCACGAATTCCAGAGTTCCGGGCTGGTGCCGCGGATATCTGCAACCGTGAGTAAATAAATATAATCCAGGTGAGTTTGATCACCGACTGCATCGGCGAAAATCTGTATCACTTCAGGGTCACTGATATCTTTGCGTTGCGCGGTCATGGACATAATTAAATGATGACGTACCAGCCAGGCGACCAAGCGAGTATCATAATCACCTAATCCATGTGACTCGCAAAGACGAATAGCTTCTTCTTCGCCGAGTTCAGAATGATCACCGCCGCGACCCTTGGCGATATCATGATACAAGCCTGCCATATAGAGCAGCTCGGGCTTGGCCAGTGTGGACATAATATCGCTGCAAAGTGGAAATTCTTTATGGTACTTGGGGACTGTAAAACGACGTAGATTACGCACGACGAAGAGGATATGTTCGTCCACGGTGTAATTATGAAAAAGATCATACTGCATGCGCCCGACGATATTGGCAAAGGCGGGTAGATAGGCTGCCAGTATGCCATAGCGATTCATACGGCGAAGCTCATGAGTGATTCCGTGTGGCTGACGAAGTATCTCCATGAAAATACTTTTTGTCCGCAAGTCATTTCTTACCTCGTCATTAATCAAGTTCTGACTGGCGCGTATGAGCCGGATCGTTGATGCGCGTACCCCTTTCAGTTGCGGATGTAGTTGTAGTAGCAGAAAAACTTCCAGTAATGCGTAAGGATAGTGTTTAAAGGTGTTTTCATGGGTGACTTCTATGAAGCCCTTGGTCGTCTGGAAGCGACTATTTAGCGCAACAGGAACCGCCGAATCGTCTGCATATAATATGGCCTCCTGGAAGTGTTGCAAGAGCATTTCATTGAGGCGGTCCAGCTCCATCACTGTACGATAGTACTGCTGCATGAACTGTTCGACTGCCAGGTTGTAGCCATCATCATCATAACCAAACTGGATAGCCAGTGTTTTCTGGTAATCAAACAATAAACGGTCTTCTCGACGTTTAGTGAGTGAATGCAATGCAAAACGTATTTTCCATAGCAATTTTTGCCCTTGCCTGAGTGTTTGATATTCTTCTTCATCAAGAAAATCATAGGCGACCAGTTCGTGAAGGTTCCTGGCTCCAAAGTGACGTTTTGCCACCCAGGCGATGGTTTGAATATCTCTCAAACCTCCCGGGCTTTCCTTGATGTTGGGTTCGAGTTTGTATGCACTGTCGTCGTAGCGAAGATAACGTTTTTTCTGCTCTTCAACCTTGGCTTCAAAGAACAGATTACTGGGCCAGATCCTGTCTGTAGCGGTGGCTTCGAGCATGTGTTCAAATAAATCACGTGCGCCGGTTAAAAAACGTGATTCGATAAGATTGGTTATGACGGTGACATCCTGTTTGGCTTCATTCACACAGTCATCGATCGTGCGCACGCTTTGACCGACTTCGAGGCCAATATCCCACAGCAGGGTCAGGAATGATTCAATATCGGATTTATGGTTTTCGATATCATCCACCTCGAACAGGAGGAGTAGGTCAATATCCGAGCCCGGGTGCAGTTCCCTGCGGCCATAACCGCCGACTGCGATAAGTGCGGCCTGTAATCCATTTTGTTTAAATGAGTATTGCCATGCCCGTTTTAATATTTCATCGATCAAGAGTGCGTTATCCTGCACGATTAGCTCGATATCGTCACCTTGATCAAAGCGGGATTGCAGGGTTTCTTTTCCTTGTGTGAGTATGTTTCTGAAAATACTCACGGGATTTCCCCCGGTTTCTAACTGTTCAGCAAAAGCTTGCTCAATGAACAGATCCGCAATGGTTGAATTTTGTATGGGCATAAAACAAACGACGCAGGATTAATGGGCGGGTAAAATGGGTTCTTCGTCAGGTCTTAGTGTTAACACTTCAAACCCCGTGGCAGTGACCAGAATGGTATGTTCCCATTGTGCAGAGGCCTTGTGATCCTTGGTGACGACGGTCCATTTGTCGCCGAGTAATTTGACATTGCGCTTTCCCATATTAACCATGGGTTCGATAGTGAACGTCATGCCTTCGACCAGCTCGTCACCCGTGCCTGCTGTGCCATAGTGGACAACCTGCGGATCTTCATGGAAATTGAGACCAATACCGTGCCCGCAATATTCCCTGACAACAGAATAGTTTTTTGCTTCGACGAATTTCTGAATAAGACTGCCGATATCACCCAGTCGTGTGCCCGGTTTGACGATAGCAATGGCCCGACGCAGACTCTCATAGGTGGTTTCAACCAGCCTTTTATTATGAGGCAATGGCGTGCCCACATAAAACATCTTGCTGGTATCACCGTGATAACCTTCTTTGATAACGGTGATATCAATATTAATGATATCGCCGTTTTTTAATTTTTTGTCACTCGGGATGCCATGGCAGACCTGGTGGTTGACCGAGGTACAAATCGATTTGGGAAAACCCTTGTAATTAAGCGGGGCGGGTATGGCCTGTTGTTCATTGACGATGTAGTCATGGCAGATTTTATCCAACTCATCAGTGGTAATACCTTGTTTAACATGGGGTTCTATCATTACCAGCACCTCGGCAGCCAATTGGCCAGCGACGCGCATTTTCTCGATTTCTACATCTGTCTTGATCGTTACTGCCATTCTTCAGGCTCCTGATGGTACTCAATTAACTGTTATTGAACGGCATCTTATCACGATAATAGGCCCCCATTACCAGCTAATCATTGTTGTAGTGGCTGGATTATGGTATAAAGCGCGCGCTAATAAGCAAATTCACACATGTGCTGTAACGAGCTGCTGGGTGCCTGATGAGAGTCGGGTTGTAGTTCGAGGCACGTGGAGGCCTAACCCTTTAAAAACCGGAGTTTTATCATGGCAAAAATTACTATGCGCCAAATGCTAGAAGCAGGCGTACATTTTGGACATCAAACGCGTTACTGGAACCCGAAAATGGCATCCTACATTTTCGGTGAAAGAAGCAAGATCCATATCATCAATCTGGAAAAGACCCTTCCATTGTTTAACGATGCGACTAACTTTGTTAGTAAACTGGCATCGAAAAATGGCAAAATCATGTTCGTAGGCACCAAGCGTTCTGCACGTAATGCGGTAGCAGAAGAAGCGATTCGTGCCGGCATGCCTTATGTTAATCATCGTTGGTTGGGCGGCATGTTGACCAACTTTAAAACTGTCAAGCAATCTATCAAACGCCTGAAAGATCTTGAGGCGATGGATGCCTCTGGTGGTTTCGCCCGCCTGAGCAAGAAAGAAGCCCTGATGCGAACTCGTGAAATGGAAAAACTGGAGAAAAGTCTGGGTGGTATCAAGGACATGAAGGGATTGCCTGATGCCATGTTTGTCATTGATGTTGACCAGGAGAAAATTGCTGTTCAGGAAGCGGTGAAATTGAATATACCTGTCATCGCGATCGTTGATACCAACAGCACACCGGATGCTGTCGATTACGTCATTCCGGGTAATGATGATTCGATTCGTGCTATTCAGCTTTACACTCAGGGTATCGCTGATTCGATCCTCGAAGGCAAGGCGTCCGCTTCTACAGTAGCAGACAGCAAGGACGAGTTTGTGGAAATGGATGATAACAGTGCAAGCAAGGCGGCCAAGAAAGAGGCACCTGCTAAAAAAGCAGAAAAAACTGAATCTGCTGAAGAGGCTGGCGCACCAGAAGCTTAATACTGCGTTGGGTTCCTGTTATCATTTTGAATAGATATTTGTAGGGGATATATTATGGCTATTACAGCAGCCTTAGTTAAAGAATTACGTGATCGTACCGGAGCGGGTATGATGGAATGTAAAAAAGCATTGGTGGAAACAGATGGCGATATCGATGCCGCCATTGATGCCATGCGTAAATCGGGTCTGGCCAAAGCAGACAAGAAATCAGGTCGCGTCGCAGCAGAAGGTGTGATTGGTATTGATGTTTCTGGCGATGGTGGCCGCGGTGTCATGGTCGAAATCAATAGTGAAACTGATTTCGTTTCCAAGGGCGATGATTTCAAGAATTTCGTCAACTCTGTTATGCAATGTGCGGCCCAGGACACAGTGACGGATATTGAAGGTTTGCAGTCTGCTGCGATGGACAATGGTGATAGCGTCGATAACAATCGTCAGGCTCTGGTGGCCAAGATTGGTGAGAATATCCAGGTCCGTCGCATCGCAAAAATTTCGGGTGACAATAAGGTTGTGACTTATCTTCACGGTGAGCGCATCGGTGTCATGGTTGAACTAAAAAGTGGAGACGAAGAACTAGGCAAGGATATTGCCATGCATATCGCCGCCAGCCGTCCTATCTGTGTGAAAGCGGATGAAGTACCAGCAGAAGTACTGGACAAGGAGAAAGAGATATTTATTGCCCAGGCCAGGGAAAGCGGAAAGCCGGACAATATTATCGAAAAGATGATCGAAGGGCGCATGCGTAAATACTTGTCCGAGATCACCTTGCTAGGTCAGGCTTTTGTCAAGGACCCCGATATGACAGTGGAAAAATTACTGTCCAGCAAAGGTGCGGAAGTGATCAGTTTTGTGCGTATGGAAGTCGGTGAAGGCATAGAGAAGAAAACTGAAAACTTTGCTGATGAGGTTATGGCGCAAGTAAAAGGTTGATACACTATTCGTCATAATGTCTACCTGCACATGGGTGGCCAGTTTACTGGCTACCCATGTTGTTATAGGGTTAACTGAATAATAACGTAAAAAAGGGTGTGCACCATGCCAGAGAAAAATTGCCGATATAAGCGCATACTGCTTAAGCTTAGTGGTGAGGCGTTGATGGGGAGCGGTGATTACGGCATAGATCCAAACGTCATTAACCGTGTCGCAGATGAAATCAAGGATGTCGTGGCGCTGGGAGTGGAAGTTGGCGTCGTTATTGGCGGGGGCAACATTTTCAGGGGAGCCGGACTCGCACAAGGTGGTATGGACAGGGTCACGGGTGATCACATGGGTATGCTGGCAACAGTCATGAATGCCCTGGCCATGCAGGATGCACTGGAAAAGAAAGATGTGCCTGCGCGGGTCATGTCGGCATTAAGTATCCATCAGGTATGCGAAGATTATATTCGTCGCAAAGCCATACGCCACCTGGAAAAGGGTCGTGTCGTGATGTTTGCGGCAGGGACCGGCAACCCATTCTTTACTACTGACTCAGCTGCCAGCTTGCGCGCCGTAGAAATTGGTGCAGATATCGTTATCAAGGCGACCAAAGTAGATGGTGTGTACAGTGATGATCCTTTCAAGAATCCCGATGCTGTTCGTTATGATAAGCTGACATACGACGAAGTCCTGGATAAAAAACTGATGGTCATGGATGCAACAGCCATTGTTCTTTGCAGGGACAGTAATATGCCACTGAGTGTTTTCAGCATCAACAACCACGGCGATTTGCTGCGCATGATGACGGGCGATTCTGTCGGTACAGTAGTGGAGTAAATTCAGCATATGATTGACGATATAAAATCCGATGCTTCTACACGAATGGGTAAGAGTGTCGAATCATTTAAAAATGAATTAGGTAAGATTCGAACGGGCAGGGCTCATGCCAGTCTGCTTGATCAGGTTTCAGTCGAATACTATGGTAGCGCAGTGCCTATTACCCAGGTTGCCAATGTGGTTGCAGAGGATGCACGAACCTTGCTGGTGACCCCCTGGGAGAAAGATATGGTCAAGGTGGTGGAGAAAGCCATCCTGACATCTGACCTGGGTCTGAATCCGGCGACAGCGGGGACGGCTATTCGTGTGCCCATGCCGCCGCTCACTGAAGAGAGACGTCGTGATCTGGTGAAGGTCGTCAAGAATGAAGCCGAGAACGGTAAGATTGCTATTCGTAATATCAGGCGTGATGCCAATAATGATTTAAAAGAACTGCTCAAGGAAAAGGAAATTTCCGAAGATGATGAGCGTAAAGGCCAGGACCTGATCCAGAAACTGACTGACAAATTTATCAAGGAGATCGATGCGTTACTGGTTGTCAAGGAACAGGAGTTGATGGAAGTATAGGACAATACAGCAGGATATCCTGTTGTTTATTATCATTTCAAAATAAAGTTTCCCTATGTCACAGAAGGACTTAGCTTGAACAAACTTCCGGAACATATCGCAATTGTGATGGATGGAAATGGGCGTTGGGCTAAAAAACGCTTCATGCCACGATTCGCCGGCCATAAATCCGGTCTGAATGCGACACGAGATGTGGTGCAAGCCTGTTCAGATATGGGCGTTGGTGCATTAACACTGTTTGCTTTCAGCAGTGAAAACTGGAAACGCCCCAAACTGGAAGTGCGATTATTACTGGATCTTTTTTTCAGTTCACTGCAGAAAGAAATGACCCGTCTGCACGACAACAATGTGCGTATACGCTTTATAGGGGACTTGTCCGCGTTTTCAAAAAAATTACAAAAGCTGATCGCCGAATCCGAACAACAAACGTCAAGCAATACCGGTCTTGCTTTAAATATTGCGGTCAATTACGGTGGTCGTTGGGATATCGTCAATTCCATGAAGAACATTGCCACCCAGTTATTACAGGGTACGATAAGCAAGGATGATATCAATATTGACCTTGTTTCCAGTAACATGTCCTTGTCCGATCTGCCGGAACCTGATTTATTCATACGCACCGGTGGTGAGCAACGCATCAGTAATTTTATCCTATGGCAATTAGCCTATACCGAGCTTTATTTTACGGATGTACTCTGGCCCGATTTCGACAAGCAGGAATTGGAACGCGCACTTGATGCCTTTGCCAGTCGACAACGCCGCTTTGGTAAAACAGGCGAACAGGTAGAAGGTAAGGAAAAAAATGCTTAAACAGAGACTATTAACCGCCTTTATCCTGATACCTTTGGTCATCGCGGGTATTCTTTATCTACCGGTAATGGGTATTGCGATTATTTTTGCCCTGTTAATGCTGATGGGTGCGTGGGAATGGAGTCGTCTGTCAGGAATCCAGTCTAGTGCTGTGCGTGCACTCTATACACTATTGTTGGCCTGTTTGCTTGGGTTTCTCTGGTATGACGTAGGTGTAAAAGCGCAGATGCAGACGATAGCGAATACAGCCCTGGCTTTCTGGTTGTTGGCATCTATCTGGGTTTTTACTCCCGGCCTGGCCCAGGCCGAAACCCGTTTTAACAGCTTAATAAAATTACTGGCCGGTATCGCCGTACTGGCCCCGTCCTGGTATGCCCTGGTCAGCATTCATGCATCGCCTCAAATGGGACCGCAATGGATACTCTATATCTTATTCCTGATCTGGATTGCCGATAGTGGGGCTTATTTTGCAGGACGCGCCTATGGGCGACATAAGCTGGCACCGATTGTGAGTCCGGGTAAAACCTGGGAGGGCGTCGCAGGCGCCTTTTTGCTGGTATTACTGTATTCCCTGTCTGCACCCTGGTGGTTGCCGGTCGCTGAAAGCAAGGGTTTTACGCTGGTCTGGGTCAGCTTGCTCCTGGTGCCGGTCTCGGTGATAGGTGATTTGTTTGAAAGCCTGATGAAACGCCAGAGTGGTATCAAGGATAGTGGACATATCTTACCCGGACATGGCGGCATAATGGACAGGTTCGACAGCCTGACGGCCGTTTTNCCGGTCACACTGTGGATCGCNTTGCAGGTAANCTATCTGTGATCGGTATAACCGTACTGGGTTCTACTGGCAGCATTGGCATCAGTACCCTGGATGTATTGTCGCGTTATCCGCGCGAATACCGAGTGGTTGCGCTGACAGCTAATTGTGATGCGCAGCGCTTGTTTGAGCAGTGTCAGCAGTTCAGGCCTGATTTTGCCGTGCTGGTCGATGAACAGGCGGGGTTCAAATTTGCCTCTTTGCTAAAAAATTCGGACTTGCGGACTGAATTACTTGTCGGAGCGGAATACCTTGAACAGGTGGCAGCGCTGGATTCGACCGACTATGTTATGGCCGCTATCGTCGGCGCGGCAGGTTTGTTGCCCACACTGGCAGCCGCGCGTGCAGGCAAGAGAATTTTATTGGCCAACAAGGAATCCCTGGTGATGTCCGGTAAACTATTACTGGATGAGGTCAAGGCGCATGGTGCCGAGTTATTACCGATCGATAGTGAGCACAATGCCATCTTTCAGTGTATGCCGCAGCATTTTGCAGAAGGACTGGAGAAGGGAGGCGTCAGCAAGATACTGCTAACGGCGTCGGGAGGCCCGTTTCGAACCCTGCCACTGGATCAGCTCGGACAGGTGACGCCTGAACAGGCATGTGATCATCCTAATTGGGATATGGGGCGAAAAATTTCAGTCGACTCAGCCACGATGATGAACAAAGGTCTTGAAGTTATCGAGGCCTGCTGGTTATTTAATACGCATACCGATATGGTGCAGGTCGTCCTCCATCCGCAAAGTGTTATTCATTCAATGGTGCAGTATGTCGATGGTTCAGTCCTGGCACAGTTAGGTAACCCGGATATGCGCACGCCCATTGCCCATGCATTGGCCTGGCCGCAGCGGATACAATCCGGTGTTGAGGCGCTGGATATCTTTGCGGTTGCGCGGTTGGATTTTGAGGTTCCTGATTTCAAGCGTTTTCCCTGTTTGCGACTGGCATACGAATCGATGGAAAGCGGGGGAACGGCTCCGACTGTCCTCAATGCGGCCAATGAGATTGCAGTCGCTAGTTTTTTGAATAACGAACTTTCTTTTATGAAAATTGCCGAAATAATAGAAGCCACCCTGAATGCCGTCGAAAGTGTTAAGGCCGCGAGTCTGGATGTCATACTGGAAGCCGACAGGGTGGCAAGAGAACAGGCGCTGGCTTTTATCCAATCTGCCATTAATGAGTGATCAATATCTATGTTCGAGATTCTGTTATATCCGCTTTCTTTTATTCTCGCCCTGGCGATCCTGATTGCTGTTCATGAATTTGGACATTTCTGGGTAGCACGCAAACTGGGCGTTAAAGTTTTACGTTTTTCTATCGGTTTTGGCAAACCCATCTGGAAGAAAAAGTCGAAACAAGATGAGACAGAATATGTATTGGCAGCCATCCCCCTGGGTGGCTATGTCAAGATGCTCGATGAACGTGAAGGTGAAGTAGCGCAGCAGGACCGGCCTCGGGCCTTTAACAATAAATCAGTCTGGGTACGTTTTGCGATCGTTGCTGCGGGTCCCCTGTTTAATTTCCTGTTTGCCATTCTCGTGCTCTGGGTGATGTATCTGTCAGGTATTCATGGGCTCAGGGCGGTGGTGGGTGATGTGGAAACGGACTCCTATGCCCAGCGGGCAGGGTTTCAATCCGGTGACCAGATCCTGAAAACCGATAACGCCGATACCCCCAGCTGGAACCTGGTCCGCATCAATCTACTGGATGCGGCTTTAAGTAATGAGACAGTCCGATTTGAAGTGCTGGACAGTCAAGGTAACAAACAGCAGCGTGTTATGCATCTCCAGGGGGTCTCGGACCCGGTGGAGAATAAAGACCTGCTGGGTTCATTAGGTCTCAATCCCTGGTCACCACCCGCAGAGTTAGGCAAACTGACTAGTGGTGGTGCCGCAGACAAGGCAGGATTAAAGGAAGGAGATGTTATTCTTTCGGTCGATAAAAAACCTGTTAATAACTGGATGGAATGGGTCACGAAGGTCAGGCAAAATCCTGGCAGGGAACTGCCTCTGGAAGTGAATAGAAATGGCAGTATAGAGAATATCACGCTGATGACTGGGACCCTGGAAACCAAAGGCAAAGTCATCGGCCGAGCCGAGGTTGCACTGCCGCAAAAGTACTGGGAAAAGCTGGATGTAAAGATTGAATATAATGTGTTTCAGGCGCTCCAGGCAGGTGTCGTGCGTACCTGGGATATGTCCGTGCTGATGCTCAGGGTGCTGGGACGCATTGTCATGGGTGAGTCATCCCTGAAAAATATTAGTGGGCCGCTGACCATCGCTCAATACGCGGGGAATACCGCCAATCTGGGCCTGATCCCGTTTTTGTCATTTCTTTCTATCGTCAGTATCAGTCTCGGGGTTTTGAATTTACTCCCGATCCCTGTGCTGGATGGCGGGCATTTATTCTACTTTTTGATCGAGATGGTGACGGGTAAGCCAGTGTCGGAACAGTTTCAGACCACTGCCCAACAAGTGGGTATCTTCTTACTAGTAGCTTTAATGGCGCTGGCTTTTTATAATGATATCCTCAGATTATTCGGTTAAGGGTCAAACACACTTTGAATCTTAAATAATGCATTAAAAACAAATAGTTATAAATAATATGATTAAACACAAAAAAAGTGATCTTATCCAATCTTATCGTATGGGTACAAGGCATCATGGTGGTATGGCATCCTGATGAAGAAATTACTGGTCACTTTAATGTTGGCAGCTTTTGCCTGCCATTCTGCTTTTGCCTTTGAACCCTTCGTTATCAAGGATATTCGTATTGACGGTTTGCAACGTATTTCCGCAGGCACCGTTTTTACCTATCTACCTGTCAAGGTCAATGAACCCTTCGACAATAAAATATCATCGCGATCTATAAAGGCATTGTTCAAGACAGGTTTTTTCAAGGACGTCGAACTCAAGCGTGAAGGCGATGTGCTGGTCGTAGAAGTGGTGGAGCGACCTTCCATTGCCAAGATTGATATTAGTGGTAACAAAGATATCGATAGCGAGCAACTGCTGGATGGACTCAAAAATATTGGACTGGCAGAAGGACGGGTATTTAACCGGTCCTTGCTGGACAAGGTTGAGCAGGAACTGAGAAGGCAATATTTTAGTAATGGTAAATATGGTGTCAAGATCAAGACATCCGTATCACCGCTGGAAAGAAACCGGGTCGCCGTTTTTCTAACGATCTCTGAAGGCAAGATAGCGAAAATAAGAGAGATTAATATCATCGGAAACAAGGTTTTCAAGGCGAAGGAATTGACCAAGCTGTTTACCTTGAGTACACCAACCACGTTTTCCACCTATACCGGAAATGACCAGTATTCCAAGCAAAAACTGGCGGCTGACCTGGAGGTCTTACGTTCCCATTATCTCAATCAGGGATACCTCAACTTCAAGCTCAAGTCGACCCAGGTATCGATATCGGCTGACAAAAAACTCATCTATATCACCATCAATATTGATGAGGGACAGCAGTATAAAATCAAGGAACTTAAACTGGCGGGACAACTGATCGTGCCGGATGAACTGGTTAAACAATTTACCATCTATCCGGGAGATATTTTTTCGCAAAAAAGCGTTGCCAGAACAGTCACCAAGTTATCAGATCGATTGGGGGATGAGGGCTACGCCTTTGCCAATGTCAATACGGTGCCGGACATCAATAATGAAACCCAGGAAGTCAGCCTGACGTTTTTTATCGATCCGGGTAAACGTGTCTATGTGCGTCGTATCAATATGAGTGGCAACATCAAAACCAGTGATAATGTATTGCGCCGTGAAATGCGGCAAATGGAAGGCGGGTGGTTCTCGACCAAGCAGGTCAATCGTTCCAAGACCCGTCTCGATCGCCTGGGCTATTTTGAGGACGTCAACCTGGAAACCCCGGTGGTACCCGGTACTACGGATCAGGTGGATGTGAATTACAAGGTCGCAGAACGACCATCTGGTAATTTCCTCGCCAGTATCGGTTATTCGCAATCGGGCGGTGTGATTTTATCGGGAAGTATCAATCAGGATAATTTCCTCGGTTCCGGCAAGCGGGTTGGTATCTCTGCCAATAACAGTGATGTGAACCAGGGTTTCGGCATCAGTTACCATAATCCGTACTATACCGTGGATGGTGTGAGTCGTGGTTTCGCGCTGTCATCGCAAAAAACGGATGCAGTCGAGGCTAATCTGGCCGATTATATTACTGATATTGACCAATTATCAACCACTTATGGTATTCCCATCAATGAAAATGACCGCGTGAATTTCAGTCTTGCCTACGCCAAGACGGATTTGACGGTCATCGATGAAACATTTACTCCGGCAAAAGAATTTACTGATGAATTTGGTACCAATTTTAACACCCTTACTTTTGGTGTGGGTTGGTCTCATGATACCCGAGATCGTGCAGTCTTCCCGACCAAGGGTAATTTCCATAGCCTTTCAGCTGAAGTCGCACTCCCCGGACTGGACCTGGAATACTATAAGTTGAGCTATCAACAAAGACGATATATCCCCCTTAGCAAGCAGTTAACACTTCTCATGCGCGGTGAAATCGCTTATGGTACTGGTTATGGTGATAATGATATTTTGCCATTTTTTGAGAATTTTTATGCGGGCGGTGTCAGGAGTGTTCGTGGTTATCGGGATAATAGCCTCGGCGGCGAGATAAGCGGAGTACCCCAGGGTGGTAATCTGAAGACGATCGGTGCAATGGAGCTGTTGTTTCCACCGCCCTTTGCTGAAGATAGTAAGGCCGTACGCATGAGTGCATTTTTTGACGCCGGTTATGTTTTTGGTGGCCTTCGTAATTTTGATATCAAGCAATTACGTGGTTCGGCCGGGCTTTCATTATCCTGGTTCTCACCAGTCGGACCACTGATATTCAGTTTTGCAACACCCGTGAATGATCGTAAAGATGATGATATACAGAATTTCCAGTTTTCACTCGGCGGGTCGCTTTAATACGCTTTTTACAGAGTTAGAATTATGTTAAAGAAATTAGTACATGTTGTCGCAGTGTTTTCAGTCATGACCTGTCTTTCACCGACAGTGTCGGCTGAAGGGTCCAGGCTGGCCGTGGTTAACGTGTCCAAGGCGTTGGAAGAATCCCCGCAGGCCATAGCCGCGAATAAACGCCTGGAGATCGAATTTGCACCGCGTAACCAGGTGCTCCTGAAGATGCGAAAAGAATTACGCAGCTTTGAAGATCGTCTTGCCAAGCAAGGCATGCAAATGAGTGACGCGCAGCTACAGGAACTAGAGCGAAATGTACGCGATACCAAGCGTGAAATACGCCGGGCCCAGGAAGATTATCGTGAAGACCTGAATATCCGTCGCAACGAAGAGTTACGTAAGCTCCAGAAGAGGGTCAAGCGCGCCATTATTACTGTAGCATCCAGGAAAAATTATGATATCGTCATGGGTGAAGGCGTCCTGTATTCATCCGCACGGGTCGACATCACCAAAGACATCCTCAAGGTTCTGGAAGAAGAATTCAAAAGTGCACCGTCGGTTTCTCCCGACAACGATAATTGATAGATGGAAGTAGTCTGTTGGAATTTACCCTGCAAGAACTCGCGGATGCCGTCGGTGGAAAGGTTCACGGGCAAGCACACAAGCCTGTTTCCAGAGTGGCAACGATACAAAACGCCACAGCGGATAGTATTACCTTTTTAGCTAATCGCAGTTATTACCGTTATCTGGCAGAGACAGCCGCTGGTGCTGTTATCCTGAATGAGAAGGATCTGGAAAATTGTCCAGTAGCGGCCATTATTGTCAGTAATCCCTATCTGGCCTATGCAAAGATAGCGAGCTTGTTGAACCCGGATTCAGTGCCCACTCCTGGTGTGCACAAAATGGCTTTTGTCGATGAATCAGCCCATCTGCATGAGAGTGTATCGGTTGCTGCCAACGCGGTTATCGGGGCAGGTGTTACAATACAACAGGATTGTTTCATCGGCCCTGGTTGTGTCGTTGAAAGGAATGCAAGCATCGGAAGAAATACACGCCTGATCGCTAATGTGACGCTTTGTCATGGCGTCAGTATCGGCGAGAATGTAATATTACATCCCGGCGTCGTGATCGGTGCGGATGGATTTGGTATCGCCAATGATGAAGGCTGTTGGGTGAAGGTTCCGCAACTGGGTTCGGTCACTATTGGTGATGATGTTGAGATCGGTGCCAATACCACTGTTGATCGTGGTGCATTGGAAGATACTGTTATTGAGCAAGGCGTCAAGCTGGATAACCAGATACAGGTCGCACATAATGTCAGTATCGGTGCACATACTGCGATCGCGGGATGCACAGGCATTGCCGGTAGTACACGTATTGGCAAACATTGCGCCATTGGTGGTGCGGTATCCATTGTTGGTCATCTTGATATTGTAGATAACGTACAGATAACAGCCGCATCGATGGTAACCCAGAACATAAAAGAACCGGGGCTCTATTCTTCGGGCGTGCCGTTACAAGAGAATAAACACTGGCACAGAAACTTTGTGCGTTTTCGTAAGCTGGATGAAATAGCAAAAAAAATACGAACAATCGAAAAGCTAATTGAGAATAAGTCTGCAGGATAATTATATGTCGTCTGAAAAAAACACCATGGATATACATGCCATATTAAAATACTTACCCCATCGTTACCCTTTTTTATTGATTGACCGGGTGCTGGATTATAAAGAGGGTGAATACTTAACGGCCTATAAAAATATCAGCTACAATGAAAATTATTTTATGGGTCACTTTCCCATACGCCCTGTGATGCCTGGTGTGTTAATACTGGAAGCGCTGGCCCAGGCTACTGGGATATTGGCTTTCAAAACTAATAATAGTATGCCGACAAACAAGTCGCTTTATTATTTTGTGGGTATTGATAAGGCCCGTTTCAAGCAAGTGGTCGAGCCGGGGGATCAGTTGGTACTTGAAGTGAAGCTTGATAAGAAAAAAGGTCCGATGTGGAAATTTTCTGCCGAGGCCAAGGTAGAGGGTAAGGTTGTTGCCTCGGCCCAGCTGATGTGTGCTGAAAAGGATATTGATTCTTGATTCATGAAACAGCATTAATCGATGCAAAAGCCAGGATTGCGGAAGATGTAGAGATCGGGCCCTACAGCGTTATTGGTGCAGATGTTGAAATAGGCAAGGGAACACAAATAGGTCCCCATGTTGTTATCAAAGGGCCGACTATTATTGGTGAAGATAATAAAATTCTGCAATTTTCATCGATAGGAGAGGATCCTCAGGATAAAAAATACGCAGGTGAACCGACGACATTGATCATCGGCGACAGAAACCTGATCCGTGAGTCATGCACGATTAATCGCGGCACCGTACAGGGAGGAGGAGAGACCAGGATAGGGTCAGATAACTGGATAATGGCCT
>JGI24023J19991_10001099_pt1 | contig 21097 bp, 20 predicted proteins | sample Cruoilmetagenom1_FD_19991 | JGI IMG/M metagenome (IMG submission 19991) | reverse complement strand
AAGTGAGAAATCAGCCCCTCCGGTAATATTAACAAGAATACCCCGGGCTCCTTCCATTCGTGCATCCTCAAGAAGAGGATTGTTTATTGCATTTGTTGCAGCATCAACAGCCCTATTATCACCATGACCCTGACCAATCCCCATAAGAGCATCACCCTGACCACTCATAATAGTTCTAACATCTGCAAAGTCTATATTTATTTCTCCGGTAATAGTAATTAACTCGGAAATCCCCTGAACACCCTGCCTAAGGACATCGTCTGCCATTAAAAAAGCTTCCCGAATTGGTGTTCGCTTTTCTACAATCTTCAATAAATACTGATTGGGAATAATAATAAGAGTATCAACCGCCTCACGAAGTTTCCGAATACCTTCCTCTGCAAGTTTCATCTTTTTTTTACCTTCAAAATCAAAAGGTTTTGTTACAACAGCAACAGTAAGAGCTCCTGTTTCTTTTGCAACTTCAGCAACAATAGGAGCCGCACCTGTTCCGGTACCACCACCCATGCCTGCTGTAATAAAAACCATATCTGATCCTTTCAGAATATTTTGAAGATCTGCCTTATTTTCGAGAGCAGCCTGCTCTCCAATATCAGGAACTCCTCCTGCACCCAGCCCACTGGTAAGCTTAGAGCCTATAGGAATCCTGTATTCCGCATCTGATAGCTTAAGGGCTTGTAGATCTGTATTTACAGCAATAAAATTCACATTGCCAAGTCCACTTTCAATCATACGGTTTACAGCATTGCTACCACCCCCGCCAACGCCTATAACCTTAATTCTTGTTTGATTAAAATGGGTAATATCCATTTCCTCTTCAATTACTTCAATCTGCATAGCCCCCTCCCGAGCATCTGATAGATTTTATATTTAGAAAAACTCTTTCATCCAGTTTTTCAATTTCCCTGCAAAATTGTCACTAGCCTTCCTGGGAATAGGACTTTTGGAATCTTCAGTTAATAACTGACGTGCTCCATATATAACCAGCCCTATGGCTGTTGTAAAACCAGGCTTCATATATGTATCGGATAATCCTCCCAGCCTGGGCGGCATACCAATTCGGGCAGGAACATCAAATATCTGACTGGCCAATTCAATAGCACCAGGCATTGCCGCTCCGCCGCCTGTCAAAACAACACCTCCCCGAAGATGTTTAAGATAATCCTTTTTCTCAAGCTGCCTCCTGACCATTGAAAATATTTCCACCATACGGGGTTCAATAATTTTACACAACTCAGTTCTTGGAACAGAAGCCGCAGGCCATCCGCCAACTCCGGGAATTATTACTTCTTCATCCTTATCCACTAAAGGCATATAACAGCAACCTGATTCCAATTTTATTTTCTCAGCAAAATCTGAGGGTGTTTTAAGCATTATAGAAAGATCACTTGTAACCTGATCTCCACCTATAGTCACAACATCTGTATGATAAGGTGCTCCTCCGATATAAAGCAAAATATCTGTTGTTCCGCCACCTAAATCTATCAGCAGCACTCCCAGCTCTTTTTCACTGCTGGAAAGAACTGCTTCAGAAGAGGCTAAAGACTGTAAAACAATATCTTCAACCCTTAACCCTGAACGATTTACACATTTCAATAAATTTTGAGCAGATGTTACAGAACCTGTAATTATATGAACCTCAGATTCCAGCCTTATACCAATCATATCCAGAGGATCTTTTATACCACCCTGATCATCAACTATATATTCCTGGGGAATTACATGTATAACTTCCCTGTCCATTGGTATAACTATAGCCTTTGAGGCCTCAATAACCCTCAAAATATCCGTCTGATTAATCTCACGGCCCTTCCCCGTTACAGCAACAACTCCACGTGAATTAATACCCTCTATATGAGCACCAGCAATACCGGTTATTACATTTCTAACTTCCCGGCCTGACATCATCTCCGCAGATTCAACGGCTGCTGATACAGATCTGAGTGTAGACTCAATATTTACAACAACCCCCCTGCGAAGACCCTCAGACGGACTGGTACCTACACCAATTATTTCAACTGAGCCACGATCATTGATCTCACCAATTACTGTACATACTTTAGTTGATCCTATATCCAGACCGACTATTAAATCATCCTGCGACAATTTACTCCCCCTGAATCCGGTAGACTATATCACCAGTCCTAAAATCTATTTCTTCAAGCTTTTCCATGCCTGGTTGCCCGGTAATTACTTCAAGAACCATTACTATATATTTAAGTAAATTTTCATCTATACCCGACCCAATTCTAATTCTTGTATTATAATTTTTTGGGTATAATAAAACCTCATAATCTGCACTGCCTGTTCTGACAAACTTTATTTCAGATATCATACCGTATAAATCAGGTGAAAACTTCTTAATTCCTTCCATATCCTCTAAAAAAGAACATAAATCCTTGGGCATCCTCATTCCATCCCGAATTTCGGGAAAATCAAGACCGGAAATTATAGGTAAATCCACAGACACCGTATTATAACCTGTCATAAATACAACACCCTCACTGTCAATCATAGCAGGAATTACTCCGGCATCAGTTGATATAAGAGAGAGTCCTACAGGAATCCTGCTCACAATATTTATTTTAAGAACAGAAGGAAATATTTTTTTAACAGAAACTGATTGAATAGCAGGAATAAGCATAAGCCGCTTTTCAATAAGCTCTGTTTTTAAATCAAAAAAGGTATCCGAAGATCCGACTCCGGCTTTACCTAACAAATAATCATCTGAATATATAAAATTAGAATCAGCACTAATTACAATTCTATCAATTAAAACCGAAGGAGCTATCCAAAAATGAAACCCAAGCTCAACAATTATTATACCAAGGAGCAGGATTATAAAACCAGTAAAAATATGTTCGGTTTTTTTTGAATTGCCCTTAACTCTCCCAGAGCGAACAGGACCTGGATAAACATCGGGCGAAAATATTACACTACTCAACTGTATTCTCCAATAAAAAATCTTTATTCCTGGATAAATTAAGAAGTAAACCACACATAATAAAAGTGACAACTACCGAGGAACCACCATGAGAAAAAAAAGGCAGAGTGATTCCTGTTACAGGAACCATACCCGAAACCACTGCCATATTAATTAAGGCCTGATACAAAATACTCGTAGTCAGTCCAAATGTTAAAAAATACGCATATAAATTTTTCTCTCTGAAATTCAATGCCAGGGCATAACCTCTTACGGCAAGTGCAAGAAAAAGAACTATAATAAAAGTAACTCCAAGTATTCCGGCTTCTTCACCTATTACAGCAAATATAAAATCAGAATGAGCTTCAGGAAGTCCTCCCAACTTCTGAGACCCAAGGCCTATTCCCGCCCCCCAAAAACCACCATTAGAAAGTGCCCTCCGGGCTGAAAGAACCTGATATCCAGCATTTGAAGGATCACTTCCTGGATCCAAAAATGACATAATCCTTCTTACTCTGTGCTCTTTTGAAAATAAAAGCATTCCGGCAAGAGGAATAATAGCTGTAAAAATAAATATAAAATAACCATACTTAACACCAGCTACATAAAACATAACAAGGGATACAATCATAACAAAAGCAGCTGTTGAAAAATCATTTTGTGCCAATATAAGTGCAGTAAATACAGCTACAATCAATAATGGAGGCAACACGCTATTAAAAAAATCATGTATTTTTTCATGCTTTTTTCCAAAAATACCCGCAAGGTAAAGAATCAAAGCAATCTTCACAAATTCTGAAGGCTGAAAAGATTTACCTGCAATAATGATCCATCTTCTTCCACCCATCACTTCTCTTCCAACACCAGGAAAGAAAGTTGCCAGCATCAATAACAAACTTATAAACAGCAGCAATGGCGTAAAGCGAATAATATACGACAAAGGTATCTTTGATACAGTAAAAGCCAATACAATACCTACCAGCATAAAAACAAACTGTCTTGTAAAAAAATAACCGGAATCACCAAATTTATAATTTCCATAATAATATGATGCAGAAAATAATACTGAAACACCTATACCTGCCAATAAGGCTATTAATAGGATCAGTACAAAATCACCTGATTTTTTATCAATTTTTTCTGCAGAAAAATTATAATTCATTATTGTATCTTCAAGGTAGAAAGACTTAAGATTGCAAATAAACCACCAATAATCCAAAAGCGTATCACAACCTTACTTTCTGCCCATCCTTTTAATTCAAAATGATGATGAAGGGGCGCCATCTTAAAAACTCTTTTTCCTGTAATCTTAAAGGATAATACCTGAATAATTACAGAAATAGCTTCAAGAACAAATACACCACCAATTACTACTACAAGCATTTCTTTTTTTGTCAGTAATGCAATCACTCCAATAGTTCCGCCTAAGGAAAGAGAACCAGTATCTCCCATAAAAACTTCTGCAGGATGAGAGTTATACCAGAGAAAACCTATACTGGCTCCTACCAGAGCAAAGCTTAAAATCATAAGCTCTCCACTATCCCTTATATATGGAATCTGAAGATATTCAGCATAATCCGCTCTTCCTGTCAAATATGTTATAATTCCAAGAGTAAGCCCTACAAGAATAACCAGCCCCGAAGCCAAACCATCCAACCCGTCAGTCAAATTTACAGCATTGGAAAAACCAACAAGAAGAATTACTGCAAAAGGTATATATAAAACAGATAAATTAAGCACAGGATATTTAAAAAACGGTAAATACAGGAGAGTTGCATACTCAGAATCCTTGGAATATATAATCATAACTATAACAAGGGAAACCAGAACCTGAGCAGAGAATTTAAACCTGGCCTGTAATCCATCAGAGCTTCTTCTAAAAACTTTAAGATAATCATCAATAAAACCAATTGCACCAAACCCGATAATAGCAAGAAGAGAAACCCAGGTATAGTAGTTCCCAAGGTCCTGCCATAGAACAACAGATATAACTATTGATATAAGAATAAGGATTCCACCCATAGTCGGTGTACCGGATTTTACAAGATGCGTCTGAGGTCCATCCTCTCTTATCTCCTGCCCTGCTTTTCTATTTTTTAAAGATTGTATTAATTTTGGGCCAAAAATAAATGAAATAAGCAGAGATGTAACTGCAGCATAGGCAGCCCTGAAAGTTATATACTGAAAAATATTAAGAAATGTAAATTTATCAACCAAAGGAAGAAGAATTTCTTTAAACATCCAAAACATCCTTTAATTTTAAGATTTTATCCGCAAGCCTGTTTAACTCCATTGACCTTGAGCCTTTTAACAGAATTAAATCACCTTCTTTTAAGCAATTTTCAACTTTTCTTTCAAGTTCAATATAATCCAGCATATACATCACTTCTCCGGTAAAGTTCTTTTTAAGAGCAGAATGGAATGCGTCCTCCATCTCTGAACCAAAAAAGAAAATTAAATCAGGATTCAGTTCAGCAGCTTTGGAACCCACAAGTTTATGAAATTCTACAGACTCAGGACCAAGTTCCTTCATAGAACCAAGAACAAGAATAATCCTCCCTTTCCAATCCAAATCAGAAATAAAATTAAAAATTTCTATCATTGATTCTGCATTGGCATTGTATGAATCCTCTATAACAGTATATTCCCCTTCCAGAACCTGACTTCTCCCACTTAATGGTTCAATTTTTTCAAGCCCTCTTTTAATTTTATCAGGACTTACCCCAAGAACAGCAGCAATACTAATTGAAGCAAGAGCATTAGTTAAATTGTGCTGTCCAACAAGCTTCAAACCAATCTCAAAGTCTTTATACAGAATCTCCCAACCCCTAAGACCAAGATTTTTTATACCGCTGATTCCTTCTGTAGATTTAAGACCATATCGTGTAGTTAAACCAGGGCATCTACTTTCCATATAATCAGCCCAGGAATCATCTTCAAAAACAAAACCTCTATCTCCTTTATCAAAAAGAGAAAATATATCAGATTTTTCGGAAGCAATAGCCTTCTGACTCCCCATTAAACCAATATGTGCAGTACCTATATTTGTAACCAGAGCATAATTGGGACTAAAAACAGAAACAAGCGCTTTCATTTCTCCAGGGTGATTTATTCCCATCTCAAAAACGCCATATTTATGTTTTTCCTCAATTTTCAGTACTGATAAAGGCAAACCTGTTTCTGAATTTAAATTCCCCTTATTAGTTATAGTACTTCCCTGTTCGGATAATATAGATCCAATCATTTCCTTAGTTGTACTCTTCCCATTACTGCCTGTAACTGCAATCTTTATTAATTTGCCAAATCCATCCACCCAGCTGGAAGCCAGTTTCTGCAAACCTAAGAGCGTATCTTCAACAACAATAAAACAGCAATCAATTTTATAATCTGCAAAATTTTCAGAATAGTATTTTTGTGATATCATGACTGCCGAAGCACCAGCACTGACAGCCATAGAAATATAGTTATGCCCGTCAGTCACTTCACCGCTCAAAGCTACAAACAAATCTCCACGCTCAACATTCCTGGAATCAATAGAAACAGATATTATATCAGGATCAGTACCTTCAAAAGAGATAAAGATTCCTCCGGCTCTTATTGAAGCGTTAGATACAGAAAACAGCTTGTTGGCAACTTTAGTCATTTGACACCTCATCACCAGCTTCAATCTTAATTCTGATAGTGTCTATATTTTTCTTTTCCAGTTCCAAAGTATCCTCTGCCAGCTCATCAATTCTTCCTGGAGAACTCAAAATAGATAGATTAGCTACCATTCTCTTGTTTTGTTCAAATAATTCCCTTTGATCTAAAATTAAAGAATTAACCTCTGTATCAATCTGATTATACGTGTAGACCTGTCTGACTGTAAGAAAAATCAGCCCTGGAACAGTTGCTACAATAAACAGAAGTAATAATTTCTTCATTTCCTACAATTCCTCATCAATAAGTTTCTCAATAACCCTAAATCGGGCGCTTCTGGAGGGTGGATTTTCTTTAATTTCCAAATCCGAAGGTCTAATCGCTTTTTTTGTAAGAACACGAACAACAGCCTTACCGCTGCATTGACATACAGGGAATTCAGGAGGACAAGTACAGGACCTGCTTTTTTCCCTAAAATAATGCTTAACAATTCTGTCTTCCAAAGAATGAAAGGAAATAACCCCAATTCTTCCTCCTGGTTTAAGAACATTAAGAGCACTGGCCAAAGCAGCTTCAAGCCTTGCCAATTCTCCATTTACAGCAATACGAAGAGCTTGAAACGTTCTTGTTCCAGGGTGAATTCTTCCATATCTATAATCTCTTGGTACAGAATTCCAAATTATATCAGCAAGCTGTTTTGTCCTTTCGACAGGCTCACCAGACCTTGCCTTTACAATAGCCTTTGCTATTCTCCTGGAATATCTCTCCTCACCTAATTCATAAATAAGATTAGCCAGTTCTTCCTCAGGGTAGTTATTTACAATATCCGCTGCTGATATTTCCAACCCCGACTCCAGCCTCATATCCAGGGGCTCTTCTTTAGAAAAAGAAAACCCCCTTCCTGACTTCTCATAGTGATAAACAGATATCCCCAAATCAAAAAGAATAGAATCAGGTCGTTCATCTCCCAGTGGATAGTCTCTAAAGAAAGTATTAAACCAGACGTTAAAAAATTTAATACGTTCTCCATAGCCGGCAAGACGCTTCTTAGCCACACTTTGAATATTTGCATCTGCATCAAGCCCAACAACCCTTAGATCAGAGAAAGATGACAAAAAATACTCACTATGACCGCCCTCTCCAAGAGTACAGTCAACAAAAAGCTCCCCGGAAGTTCTGGGAGCCAGCATTTCCAACACTTCTTCCTTTAATACTGACCTATGTGATATATCCATGAACGACCCTTTCTATTCCTTTCCTATTATTCTGAACCTAATCTTAAGAGTTTATCCAGATCTTCTGCTGCTTCCAGAAAATCATCCTCACTATCAAGAAGATAATTATCATATATATCAACATCCCAAAGTTCCATATAATTCTGAACTCCAAGAATAACTGCTTCTTTCTTAGACTCAAGACCTGCAGACTGCCTTAATGTAGGAGGTATTGTAATTCTCCCCGATTTATCTATTTCACATTCCTGAGCAGGAGCTATTATCCTTCTTTGAAGAAGTCTTGTCCGCGAATTAAACATCGAAGAAGCTCCCATAATTAAATCTGAAATTTTCTCCCACTCATCAGGAGTAAAAATCCACAGACAGCGATCAACTGAACGAGTAAGAATAAGAATATTTCCTGTAATTCCATTACGAATTCTTGAAGGGATTAAAAATCGTCCCTTATCATCCAAAGAATTCCTGTACTCACCATTTATCACTAAAACACCACTTTCTGCTAATTTTACCCACTTTTACCCACTCCTACATATATACTACCCTATAAAATTCAATTGTCAACATATGACAATTTTTATTAAAGATAATTTGCATAGTTGCCGATAATAAGCCCTAACATATGTACAGTAGTTTTGAAAATCATCAAAAATAATAGAGTAATTAGATATAATGGTAATAAAAAATTGACAACTACAATTTATAAACTTAAATATCCTGAAGGTGATGAATTAGAAATCCCAAATAGCTTAAATTTCAATCAAATTGTAGATTTAAATGGAAACCCTCTAATTCTACCGATCAGTTCTCCTCATATGATTGTTTACCGGGTATACAAAGTTTCAACGGCTGAAGAACGTAAAGAGATCACAAAATATTATTATCTGGAATTGGTTACTGGTGAAGAATTGTTTGGATTGGCATCTGTGTAGAGACGTAGCATGCTACGTCTGTACACACGAATAGATTATGTTTTGCTATTCTTTATTCCCAAAAATAGTATAATCCAGATCCGGAAAAACATTATTTTTACGTTCGATACGCGTAAGCCATCCAGTATCTACAGTATTTCTGCGAAGATTATCATAAATATAATTAAAATTATGTATATGCTCACGGATTCTTTTTACAGCATAAGGAACAGTAGTTCCGGTTTTCATTATAAAAGGCCAGTCAGAAGCCATACTTAACAAAACTTCTCTTGCAGCCTGATTAAGAACCCTAAGCTTCAGTCCACTTTCATCAGGATAGCGATAAACCAGCTCAGTCATCCTGTCAATGGCCTTATGCAGATGTCTATAAATCCAATCATTTTTCCCATCAAGCCAGACTTCAGAATAACCTTTATTACCCCAACTGGAAAAAGAAGGCATTCCTTTCTGATTCTTCGGATGTTTTTTTAAATAGTCACCAGCAGTAATCATCTCCAGTTCATTTTGTCTTTTAAAAACCTTCCTTATTACCAACTCCATCCATGATATACCTTCAAACCACCAATGCCCAAAAAGCTCTGCATCATAGGGGGTTATTATAAATGGATCCTTCTCCATAAGACCTTCAAGTTTGGAAATTTGATCAAGATGTTTCTGAATAAAATCCTCTGCATGTTCTTCAAGCTTTTTCTTGGCTTTTTCAGAATCATAAAATTCTTTTTCATCAGTATCACCAGTTACAGCATAATACTTAAAACCAGTATTAACCCTGACATCAGTTTCATGAATATAAGGCCTGATATAATCCAGAGGAAGATCATAGCCAATATCTCTGTAAAATTCTCTATAGACAGGATCACCAGGATATCCTGTTTCAGATGACCAAACAGCTTCAGTTAATGCAAAATCCTGTCCAAAGGCAGATGTACCATTGGGTAATTCAAGGGGAGCATATACTCCATTCCGGGGTTTTTCATCACTTAATAAAATACCATGGGCAGCCACAAAGAAATAATCAATATTATTCGCCTTAAGATAAGTCTCCAGTCCCGGGAAATATCCGCATTCAGGCAGCCAGAAACCCCGGGGTTTTGTCCCAAAATTACGACCATGAGAGATAACAGCATTTTGTATTTGAGCCTCAATAGCCTGTGGATGCTCTTCAAAAACAGGAAAATATGAATGAGTAGATGCTGTTGTAATTATTTCAAAAACACCTTCCTTTTCTAAATTCCTAAAACCCCAAAGAATATTGGAACGATAAATTTGAGTAAAATCTTCAAGATTTTCTCTAAACAGACTAAGATACATTTGAACTGTTTTCTGAAGCCCTGGATCATCCTTTGTACGCTCCAGCTCTTTTTCTCCAAGTTCAATCCTGTTCTTCAAATATCTAACATAACGAGTCATTAAAAGCTCATCTGTAAGCATTTCGGAAAGAGTAGGAGATATTGAGAACGTTATTTTAAATTTTATTCTATCATCCAGAAGTCTGTTAAACATCCTGAGCATAGGAAGATATGTCTCTGATATTGCCTCAAACAACCAATCTTCTTCTAAAAAGTGTTCATATTCCGGATGTCTTACAAAAGGAAGATGCGCATGCAGCACAAACCCCAAATAGCCTTTTGACATAATTATTCCTTAATAAAAATCTGATAAAACTAAAAAGTTAAATCCTGATTCTCCATGATTGATATTATTCTCTGAGGAATAACATTTTCCCCTTTATCATTATAATCCCACAAACCTGACATTAGAATAGTCATAAGATCAGGATCTCTGGATAAATCTTTAATATTTTTAGCAACAAATCCCCTGGGACTCTTAATGATATTGGACTTACTTAAAATAGAAACTTTTCCATGAGCTATAGAACATAACTGTATACCAAAATACCTGCCGGTTTTTCCCAGATTAATGTACCAGCTGCTGTCTTTTTCATCTATAGGAATATCATAATAATCAAGAATATTCTCTTTTGAATAAGAATCTTCATTCGATCCTTTTTTAATATTAAGTTCAAATACCCTAAGAAAAAAGCCTTCAAAAAAGATCTCTTCCTGCATTTTAGAAAGTTCATTATCGTTTATATCCCAGTAAGTATACGCCCAAAGGGGATCCCTTAACAATAGAACAATACGAGTATCGTTATACCTTTCCGGTATTAGATAAACCTGTTTTTCCTGGGCTTCAAGCTCATACTCCTGAAGATTATCATATTTGGTGCCTTTTAGCTTCATAGCATCATTATTGGTTAAATCTCTTTCGTTCTTATCCTCTTCAAGAGCTTCTAGTATTTTTTCAATAAGTTCATCACTATCGCCATCAGTCGAATTGTATTGAATACCCACATTTTCAGCTAACTTATACAAATCAAACATGGAATATTGTGTTAAACGATCTCTAGTCATTAAAACCTCGCTGCATCATAAGATCATTCTTCTAAAATCTCGGATGTGTGTCAACCCTTGATATTGAATTGGAGGGAATGTATTTCTGAGCCAAAACAACCATAACGTCTCCAAACCCAAATTTCTTGGCCAGTATGTCTACAGGTTTTTTAATTACCCCTGGAACAATACCAGCAGCAAGACCGCCCCATGTGCCTGTCTGAATAACATTAAATTTTTGATTGGTAATAAGCTGTTTCAATGTATCAAGAGAAAATAGAAACATATGATCCGCTATTGCCGATCTCCAGTTTTTACCAAATAATTTTGCCTGAAGACTGTTCGAATTAGGAGTAGTAGTTATAAGAAGCCCTCCAGGCTTCAATATCCTATAAACCTCAGAAATATAAGCCCCAGGATCAGTTAAATGCTCAATTAAATGGGATGAATGAACAACTGAAAACTGATTATCAGAATATTCAGCCTGTTCAAGAGTGCCATTATATATATCTAATTTCCTTATATTTACTCCATATTCAGCTGAAGAGGGACACAATTCAACCCCCCTCCCCTTCCAGCCAAGAGTTTCCATATGTGATAATAATAAGCCGGTAGCACAACCAATATCCAGAAATTCCGGACTGCTATTTATAAAAATAGAACTTCTTGCACTAAATTGAATATCATCAAGAGTCTTTTTCATTAAATCAAAAAATGCTTCCTCATTTTTCATCTCATACTCAAAATAATTATCATCATACCTTAAAGAAAGATCTGTCTGAACAGGTTGAGGATACTGGTATATCAAATTACAATTCTTACACTTTGAAAATGTGTAATTACCACAATCCCAATAAAGCCGCCTGAGAGAACTTCCACACAAGTTACAATTAATATCTGTTTTACGTTCATCAGCAGGTATACTGGAATATGTTTTCAAAATTATTCAGTTACTTTTAGAGAGATTTTTTTTACACCCTCATTTCCTGCAAAATCTTTAACAGAAATTTCGATCATTACATCTCCCGGGTTAAGTTCGAAATTACCAATAAATATTTCCCAATCAGATTGATAGAGATCACTATACGATATTCCATCAGATTCCTGAAGCACCATTTGGTCATCATCAATTAGCATAGATTCAAACTTTATATTTGCAAGATTTTCTCCATTAATAAAAAGAGAAATTGAATATGGAGCGAGGGGACAATAATAAGATGTATTTTCACTCAAATCACGAATATCGGCACTCAAATTATACATACCAGATCTAACGATTTGATCTATTCCCAGTGCAACTCTCCCTGTTTCACCACTAAGAAAAATTCCATTAATTAAGGGTTGGCTTGTATCCTTCAAAATAGGTAATGACAATAAAGGGTTTATATATTTTTTAAATTCTGTATCAATAACCTGAAGATGAAGCATAGCTCCAACAGCAGTCCCTGTTGAACCCATAGTACCTATTTTATCTGATACGCTGACCTCATAGCTTTCTGTATTTAAAGAATTGTCATCCAAATGACCATACAATGATCTAATACCATTTTTATGTTGATATATTACATAGGCCCCCAGTCCGGAGGGTAAATCCAGAGGACTCGCACCATGGTGGGAATAGAAAATTAACTCTCCTGAATCAATGGGATTGATATCCTGTACTTTCCCGCCAATATTCAGACCTTTAACATAATCAGAGGATTCGCTTTCCCCAAAAGTTGAAATAAGAACAACATCTGATACAGGCCATTGGAACCCATAAATATGAGCAATAACCAAAGAAATAATTATTATAAAAAAGATACGCCTCATTACATGGACTCCATATCATATCCAATTAAACTTTCATCAATTCCAATAAAAATTCTATTTAAATCCTTTCTTAACATGGCTTCTTTTCCAGAGATCCTGGAGAAGAAAAGAGAATTCCCTTCCGGCTCTGATATTTTCAAATAAAGTCCACCGCTATCACGACCAATTATATAAACCAGACCAGAATCCCCTGGAAAAATAATATTCTGAAGTCTTCCTGCCATTGGTATTGAATTAAGCTTTTTATTCCTCAAATTTAATACCAACAGTTCTCCTTCCGCCTCCATATAAGCATACAAACCGTCTTCTGAAAATCCAGTAACAGTATGACGGCGTAATTCATTGGAAAGAACCCATGAAGATTGAACCTGGTAATTATCCCCGGACTTATCCCATAAAGACAGAAGCTGAGGTTCTATTCCTGTAACTGTGAGCATAAGATCATTATTAAAAGAAACAGACCCGCCATACACAATATTTATACGACTGGTTCGGGTATCCTCAAAAAAGAGAATTTCTCCCTTTAAATCAATAAGCCTTATTCTTCCGTCCACAGTACCAACGAAAACCAAAGAGTTATCAGCGGAAACAGTGCTGATAGAAGAACTAAAAGTTTTTCTCCAAACGATATTTCCATCCTTATCAATTTCACTTATGCCATTGCTGTCATAGGAAATAATAAATCTTCTATTAGCAGAGAAATAGGGATACCCGGATAATTCAATAGTATTAATAAATGATCCCACTCTATCTTTAAGAACCAGAACATCATTTTGTCTGGAATAACTTATAAAGCCATTCTGATCGATCGCAACACCATAAAGAAGGTTTTCAGAAAATATTATGCTTCCATTTCTATCTAAATATCCAAATTTCCCATCTAAATTAAAATCAATAAGATAATCTTCATCATCTTCGGAATTCACACTTGTTAATTCTAAATTCTCTACCCACAGAGGAGAAAAAGATATTTCGGGATCCAAAGGACGTCCGAATATAAAGAAATAACAAAAGAAAAGTAAAATAATAAAGATTTTCTCTATTAGCTTCAAACTGTAAGTCTCCCTGATAAAAGCTTTTGCATCGAGTATAAGATATTATTTTCGATTGCCTGATTCCTTTTTACGCTGATCGGAATCCATCTTTGCTTTCCATATATCAATTTTCTTTTTTAATTCTTCAATAGAGCCGATATCTCCCAGTACAGAAAGAAGACGCTTTAATGCAGCAAGATACTGGATGGCTTTTTTAAAATCATCTATCCTGAAGGTAGAAAGTTCATATTTTTCTCTATAACGTTTTGCAGAATCATTCAATAACTCTTTTACAAGGGATAAATGTTTTGTTCTAATTTCATATCCTTCAATTCTGGGGTCCATTCCTGATACAAAAGATTTTAAATTAATTAAATTTTTTGAAATTGTTCCAAATCTCCCTTCTATTTCAACAAAAGACCATTTCCATCTACTATTATTACCATACCCTTCTTTCACAGAATTTATCGAAAACCCAAGTTTTTTTATTAAATCCAATCTTTGCTTATCATCAAAATTAACTATTTGTTCAAGCTTTTCTTCATAATCTGAAAAAGGAGAGTCTATATAATCCGTTACTACCTGTTCAAGATAAATTATAGACTGATAAATACGTTTCCTGGCATCGTTCAGCATGTTCTCATTCTTAACACCTAAAAAGGCAATTGAAAGTTGATTCATCAATAAATAGTATGACACCATATTTAGACTATCATCAGCTAAAATAAGGCGTTTATAGGAAGAATCTTCTTCTTCCTCATTTAGAATAGATAATATTTTTTTTTCTTTTATATGAATCTCTTCTACCTGGTTCTTATACTCTTTTATTCTTTCAGTATATTTGTTTCTGGCTGTACTGCTTATTTTACCCACCAAAACTCCTTTCAACTAATTTTTTTACCAACCATTTAATCTAATGGTATTAGTTGCTGTATTTCTCTAATAGCTCCCTGGCATGATCAAGAGATGCTGAACCTGAAACATCACCTGACAACATTCTTGCTATTTCCGAGACTCTCTCAGTCTCAGAAATATTTTCTACATTTGTAAAAGTTCTGCCATCTAAAACCTTCTTCTCCACCCTAATATGCCTATCGGCATGAACTGCAATAGAAGCAAGATGTGTTATACAAAGAATTTGTCTATGCTCTCCTATTTTAGCCAGATGGACTCCAACTGACAAGGCAACTTCTCCACCAATACCAGTATCTATTTCATCAAATATCAATGAAAGAACACTGTCTGATTCAGCCAAAACAGACTTAATACTAAGCATTATCCTTGAAAGCTCTCCACCGGAAGCAATATTTCTAAGAGATTTTAAGGGCTCTCCTTCATTAGGGGATATTAAAAACTCAATTTTATCCAGACCTGTCGGACCACAGGAAGGTTTTCCTGCATTATTTTCCCTGTAGGAAACATCAATTTTAAAATTTGCCTTCGGCATACCCATAGGAACAAGATTAAATTTTATTTTTTCTTCTAATTTTTTTCCAAATTCCACTCTTTTTTTTGATATTTCGCCGGCATCCTGTATTAACTGCTTTTCCAATTGAATAATATCCTCTTCCTGCCTGTTTCTATCCCCTTCAAGGCTTTCCATTGATATAATTTTTTTATCAGCTCTATCCCTGTAATTCAGAACTTCTTCTATCGTATTCCCATATTTTTTTTGTAAATTATGAATAAGCTGAAGCCTGTCTTCACACACTTCCAGTCTTCCAGGTGTAAAATCAAGAGTATCCTGAAACTGGCCCAGGGATTCAAATACATCCTCTATTTCATAAAAAGCATCGTCAAGTCTGGTGGATAAAGGCTTTAGCTTGTCAACAGTCCCGGATAAACTTTCCATAGAAGATCTTGCAATTCGCAATGCAAATAAGGCCCCACCATTAATATCAGACAGGGAATTACGACAAGTTTCAAGATATTCCATCAATTTATCATGCTGTATTAATATTTTTCGTTCATTTACCAGATCATTCTCTTCATTATTTTCCAGTTTTGCCTTATCTATCTCTTCAATACTATGAAGAAAAAGTTCTCTCTCCCTGACTAAATCATTTTCAGATTTTTTCATGGAATCAAGAACAGCCTTTAACTCTGAAAGCTTTAAAAAATTATTTTTTAATTCAAGAACATCCTTTTCTACACCAGCATAACGATCAAGGAGCTTCCTCTGATTTTCAATATTTAACAGAGACTGATGAGCATGCTGTCCATGCATATCAAAGATATAGGAGCTTAGTTCTTCCAGATCTTTTCGATTGGATGGTACAGACTGAATAAAAATAGATCCCCTGCCAGTTTGACGAATCACCCTTCTTATTATTATTCTGTCATCTTCAGGTTCAATTTCATGCTCTGAAAGCCAGACATTAGCCTCATTTCCAGCTGGAATTTTTATTACACAGGAAACCTGTGATTCAGAACAACCTGTTCTAATTGAAGATGAATCAGCTTTTGAACCAATTAATAACCCAAGAGCACCAATAACAATAGACTTTCCAGCTCCGGTTTCACCGGAAAGAATATTTAATCCGGAATCGAAATTTATAACAAGGTTCTCAATAAGGGCATAATTTTTTATTGAAAGTTCTTCAAGCATTTGCCCCTCCTGACCAATTCAATTTTGAACGCAGTATATCGTAAAAATTTCTTTTATCTGAACGAATCAGCAGTGCTTTTGTTTGGGACCGCTCTACAATAATTCGATCTCCTGCTCTTAAAGGATAAGCATCCTGACCATCTACAGAAAGAATAACATCTGTTCTCTGATCCTCTTCTACTGTAATTTGTACAACTTCATTACCTGAAACTACAATAGGTCTGTTGGAAAGAGTAAAAGGACAAATTGGATTAATTATCAAAGCTTCCATTTCCGGATCAAGTATAGGTCCACCAGCAGAAATACTGTAGGCAGTTGATCCTGTGGGAGTAGCAACTATAATACCATCTGCCCTATATTTTCCAAGGTTTGTCTCATTGATCTGTAAATTCAATTTAATAATATTTGAAATCCCATTAGAACTAATTACAGCATCATTCAAACCTTTATGAAAAGCAACCTTTTCTCCATTTCTTTCAACTATTACCTTTATCATTACTCTTCTTGAAAGATCGAGCTGGCCATTTTTATATTTGGTAAAAGCAGACTTCCATTCTTCTCTGGATATTTCGGTTATAAAACCAAAATCACCAATATTAACTGCCAATATAGGAATACTCATACTTTCTACGATTCTTGAACAAAACAAGACTGTACCATCCCCTCCAAGGGAAAAAACCAGATCAGCTGTTTCCAGTTCAGGGATATCAGCTTTTCCGGAATATGAAAAAACTACTACTTTTATACCCAAATCATTGAGGTAATTACTTATTTCTTCAACAAGGAAGGAAGCTCCATCTTTTTGCAGATTAACAATAATTATTACTTTTAATATTCCACGATTCATGTTATTACCTTTTATCATCTCATTTACACTATGGAAGCGTAGAAAGTAATCTGGATACTGAAATAGTATTACTGCTACCTAAACCTGGATATAATGGGAAAACGACAGTCCTCATATATAACGAATTGGCATTTGGACACTTCTCTGAGACACCAGGATCAATAGCCATTGCAGTATTGGTAAAAGCCAGTTCAACCATAATACCATTCTTTCTTGCATAACGAATAACTTCTTTATGAGGACTGTTTAACACAACATAAAAAGAAGGATAATTACGAACAGAATCATTTAGAGAATAAAAAGATTTATGATTGCCTTTTAGAATTGACTTTTCAAATACTTCTCCAATTTCACGACGCCTTTCAATAAAATGATCAAGCGAATCCAACTGAATCAGACCCATAGCTGCATTCATATTAAGGAGAAAAGCCGTATCAGGTAAATCATTGACTACAGAACGAAGAACCGATAAAACTTTTTTATTACCTGAAAAAATTGCCGTTCCTTCTCCTGAAGTTATTATATCCATTAGTTCCATTCTAAGAATAGAAATATCAGGAAACCAATTATTATCTTCATCTCCAATACTACATCCAATTGTTTTTGTAATATCAGCAATAACAGGAATATCCAAATCTGCAAATAAATTATAATCCGGGTTAATCCCATTGGGAGAAGACAAAACCACACCATCAATTCCAGTTTTAATTATTTCCTGAATTTCTTCAGACCCCATACATCCTGTAGCTAAATTTACATCTGCATATACAGCTGTTATTGATAATTTTTCAAATTCTTTTATATAAGAAGCCGGTGCAAGAGCCGATATAAGAACTTTACTACCTGATCCAAGTCCAAGGGTTTGTAATGCTATAAAAATTGCTGTGGAATAATCTCTTAAAAGGGCTCCAGGCTCAAATTTTAATATTTTAGATAGTGCTTTTAGAAGATCATTATTATCATTTACTACTTCTTTATAATCAGATACAAGAGTTGAAAGAAGGGCATCCATCTCTTTACGTTTAATCGAGGGTTTATATACAGGAATCATAAAATTAATTACTTAAATTCCCTAGCTGCTGCAATTCTTTGGGATCAAACAACCTTTCAATATCAAGTAAAATCAAATACTCTTCATCTCTGGTAAAAACACCCTGAATATACTCTGCTCCAATCCCTGACAACATTTGCGGAGGTAACTGCATTTTCGCTAGATCAACAGTTATTACTCTGGAAATTTTATCGATAATAATACCAATTTTCATACCACTGATTTTAATAATAATAAATCCGCTTAAAAGCTTATCTTCTTCGCTTAATTCGGCACGCCGTATTTGAAAACGTTTATGTAAATTTATTATTGGAATAATTTCACCACGTAAATTAAAAATGCCATCAACATAATTTGGAGCATTTGGAATGGATCTTGTTTCTTCAACCCGAACAATACCATCAACAATCATTATATCTATACCATAGCTTTCAGCACCTAATTGGAAGGTTACCAACTGTACATTACTTTCATTGCTTTCTGCCATTTTTCCTCCCTATATTGAATCTTACTTAGAATAATAAAGAAAAGACTATTTTGCAAGAGATTTTAATGAACGATGAATACAGGAAGGCTACTTTTTCTAATTATATGAACAGTAACTGAACCCAAAAGGTACTCTGCTAATTTATGCTTTCCATGAGATCCAAGAATAAATGCATCAATAGAACCTTCTTCCATCATATCAATAGCACAATGAGCCAAAGATCCCTTACAATGCTTAATTTTAATATTCTTATTAGAGCATTTTAATTCTAATATCTTATCTAAAATGCTTTTACCAATATCATCAGAATTATCCTTCGTTAAAATAGTTAACTCACTGCTCATTCCACATAAATGATTAAGATAATAATTCAATGCATTTTCAGAAGATTTACTTTCCTCATAAACAATAAGCAATCGATCCAAATTTATATTATCCCCGGGACAGATCAATACAGGAACTAAAGATTTTCTAATAAGATCTTCAGAAGTTGAACCAATCAACTCCCTTGCATAAGCAGAATTTTCACCTCTTTGTCCAAGAACCAGTAAATCAAAATCTTTTGAAAAATTTATTAATTCTTCAACTGGCTCTCCCTTCAAAACTATACCTGACTTTTTAATATTTGATCCGGTCTCAATATTTTCACACATTTTAATACATTTTTCTGCAAATATCTTATTATCCTCATTTAATTTTTCATATGTTTTTGTCAATTGAGGGTCTGCAGGTATATATAAACGTTCATAAGCTATGTCATAAGCGGCACCTGAATATATAAAAGGGATTTGCGTCTTTCTCTCATCTCTTACAAAGACTGAAGTCAGGGCAATATTCTCATCAGAATAAAGAGTAGCGGCACATTTATATGAATCAAAACTTTCTTTAGAACCGTCAATACCAACAACAATTTTTTTCATAAGAAAACCTCCGCTTTACAAGTAAACAGTGATCATTTCTCAGTTTTTTTTAATCCCTCTACTATAAATGTATTATGATTATAGATAATTGGCAAGAAAATATTTTTTATGATTTTTTAAGGTGGAATACAGATGTTTTGGTTGGAACATTTTTACGGTTACTATTGATGTTTTGTATTGTGTTGTAGGGATGCCTCTTACTGGTACCCATTGTTTTGGTTTTTTAAATATTTTTTATAATGATTACAGAATGTGTTTTGACGGTTGGAATATAGATCTTTTAGTTGAATTTTAATTTGTTTAATTAAAACAGGATGTGTATCGGAGTTTGGGTAGAGGCAAGCCCTACCCCTACATTGTGGCCAAGGAAATAGAAATGTTTCCTAGATATAGTTATGTTTTGATAAAAAACAGGAATTAATAAAAAAAAAGTCTCCTTCGGCATCGTGCGTTTGCCGCTTCGCGTCAAGCCACACTAGCCCTGGTCGCAACTTCGTTGCTGCTCGGGCATGCATCCCTGGGTACCCAGACTTTTTTTATGTCCAAATTTTCATTTGGACATAAAAAAAGTCTGGCAACGACCTACTCTCCCACCTAAAGGCAGTACCATCGGCGCAGAGGGGCTTAACTTCCGTGTTCGGGATGGGAACGGGTGGTTCCCCCTCGCTGTAGTCACCAGACTAAATATACAAATTATAATATTGAACAAACTCATAGACAAAGGAACATACTAATTATGTATAGATCTCTTTGTATAGACGCGATTTATCGCGTCTCTCTCAGACACAATAAATCGCGTCTCCTATGTTCATTCATAGGGTTACAGATTACAGGGTAATATGGTCAAGCCTCACGACTAATTAGTACTGGTCAGCTGAACATATTGCTATGCTTACACTTCCAGCCTATCAACCAGATATTGTCTCTGGTGTCTTCAGGACACTTAAAGTGCCTGGGATGTCTCATCTTGAGGTGGGCTTCCCACTTAGATGCTTTCAGCGGTTATCCCTTCCGAACGTAGCTACCCAGCACTTACCGTTGGCACGATAACTGGTACACTAGAGGTTCGTCCATTTCGGTCCTCTCGTACTAAAAACAGCTCCTCTCAAACATCCAACGCCCGTGGCAGATAGGGACCGAACTGTCTCGCGACGTTCTGAACCCAGCTCACGTACCGCTTTAATTGGCGAACAGCCAAACCCTTGGGACCTGCTCCAGC
>JGI24023J19991_10001097_pt1 | contig 21112 bp, 22 predicted proteins | sample Cruoilmetagenom1_FD_19991 | JGI IMG/M metagenome (IMG submission 19991) | reverse complement strand
GAATATCAAAAATTAATTTCTGAGGAACTAAAAAATGGATAAACATATGATACGTATAATTTTTTTGATAACTCTTTTCACACTCTTAAATTCTATAAATGCTTTTGCGGAAGAAAAAAGTGACGTTCTATTTCAAACCTCAATAGTGGATGCTCTTTTTCAAGGAGACTATGATGGAAACATTACATTTGGAGAACTGAAAGAAAAGGGAGACTTTGGTCTTGGTACCCTTAACCACTTGGACGGAGAATTGGTCGGTTTTGACGGAGTTTTTTATCAGGTGAAATCAGATGGTTCGGTGCATATAGCAACTGATGAAATGAAAACACCATTTGCTGTAGTTACTTTTTTTGAACCTGATAAAGTTGAAACCATAGACAAGCCGCTAACATGTGATCAGTTCAAGGAATATATCCTAAGACTACTCCCTACCCAAAACATATTCTATGGAATAAAAGTAAAAGGGGACTTCTCCTATATAAAAGCAAGAAGTGTTCCGGAGCAACAAAAGCCTTACCCTCCATTAACCGAGGTAGCGAAAGAAGAAGTAATATTTGAATTTAACAATATAAATGGAACTTTTGCCGGATTTTGGCTTCCTCAATATCTAGATGATATCAATGTAACGGGCTTTCACTTCCATTTTATATCAGATGATAAAAAGTCCGGGGGACATGTACTCGAATGTAATCTGAAGAATGTTCAATTAGAAATTGATTACATAAGAGATATTGAAATCTCACTCCCTGAAACGGAATCATTTAATTCTGTAAATATAAATAAGACAACCACTGGAGATGTAAAAAAAGTAGAAGATAGTAATAAACCAACAAAGGAAGAGAAATGAATAATAACAACATACGAATCTTAAGTTTTCTATTGATAATATTAATTTTGGGATACACATACCAGGGCTTAAGCCAGGAAAAACCCTCGTTTTCACAGGGTAAATGGATAGATCTTACTCATGACTTTTCGTCAGAAACCGTGTACTGGCCAACCGCAGAAGGTTTTAAACTGGAATCGGTTTTTGAGGGCTATACAGATAAAGGATATTTCTACGATGCTAACAAGTACTCAGCTGCGGAACATGGAGGGACACATATAGACGCGCCGATCCATTTTGCAGAAGGGAAACAGACTGTTGATAAAATCCCAATTGAGAGATTAATAGGATCTGCTGTAGTAATAGATGTTTCAGAAAGAGCGTTAGCTGATCCCGATTATCTGGTCAGTGTAAAAGATTTAACAAATTGGGAATCTAAAAACGGGCAAATAGCTGATGGCTCAATTGTTCTATTGAATACGGGATATGCGAAGTTCTGGCCGGACAGAGTGAAATATATGGGCACAGACAAGAGAGGCGCTGAAGCAGTAAAGGACTTGCATTTTCCTGGTCTAGATCCAAAAGCAGCTAAATGGTTAGTAGAAAACAGGAGTATAAAAGCGATTGGGCTCGATACCCCGAGTATTGATTATGGCCAGTCTCAGTTATTTGAAAGTCATCAAATCCTATTTAATGAAAATATCCCGGCATTCGAAAATGTTGCAAATTTAGATAAAATACCGCCAAAAGGGGCTCTGGTTATAGCGCTCCCTATGAAAATTAAAGGGGGTAGTGGAGGACCTCTTAGAATTATTGCAATGCTTCCAGAAGAAAATAACAAGGAGTAATTATGAGCCAAGAAAAACCTAGGAATAAACAAAAAAACATTTCTGATATTGCCAAAGAAGCCGGTCTTATGATTCCCGTCTTTGTAACATCCTCTGTTTGGGATGATTGGATTACACCTGATCAAAAGGGCATAGAAGAAGGGGAAAACGAGAAAACCAGGGCCTCCAATGTCATCAATAAATTCTTATATTTCATGAGGGTCCACCGTCAGACAAACAGGTCTAATCTTATTTATTTCCCGGTAAATCTGAAAAAGGATGGAAAAGAAGAGGATGTTCAACTAATGTCTCACCTGGGTCCTATTGACGAAGAAGATAACAGACCCTGCATCACTATAATGACTCCTGAGGAATATGAATCAGAAACTGCTCAATAAATATTTCCTCTCCAATCTAAAATAGTATTCTTCATAAATTTTTGTCCCTACAACTATACCCCATAGCCAAACAAATCCTGGAAATGATGTATAATAATTTACCAAGGTCGGGTTATGAAACAAAAAGAAATTTATTTTGACAATAACGCTACAACCAGGCCTCTCCCAGAAGTTCAAGAAGAGGTGCTTAAAGTAATGGGTCCGGAATTCGGCAACCCTTCAAGCGCTCATTCTACCGGAGAGCGCGCCCGGAAACACATATCCAAAGCCAGAAAACGACTGGCCGAACTTATAGGGTCAGATACGTCCAAGATAATCTTCACCGGATCAGGCACAGAATCCAACAATATGGCGTTTTACTCTTGCACAAGAGATAAATCTAATGGATGCCAGATACTTACAACAACTGTTGAACACTCGTCGATCCAGAAAATGTGCAACTTCCTTAAATTGAACGGGGTCTCGGTAAATAAACTGGAAGTAAATAAAGAAGGTCTTATTAATTTAGAAGAATTAAAAAAGGCAATAAATAAGAATATATCCCTCGTTTCTATACAGTGGGTAAACAATGAAACTGGAGTTATTCAGCCTATCTCAGAAATAGGGGAAATTTGTACCGATATTGGTGTACCGCTTCACACTGACGCGGCTCAGGCAGTAGGCAAAATTGAGATGGATATTCAGGAAATGCCGATAGATTTTTTCTCGCTTACCGGCCATAAATTCCACTCACCTCAAGGAGTGGGAGCTATTTACTGCAGAGACAAATACTTACTTGCCCCGATGTTATTCGGCGGATTCCAAGAAGAGGGGTTTCGCCCCGGAACAGAAAATGTTCCCGGTATAGCAGGAATGGGTAAGGCTGCGGAAATCAGGCAGAAAAATTTAACTGAGCTTATATCCGGAATGAAAGATATACGTGATAGATTTGAGGCCATGGTTCTAGATTTTGTGCCTGGCACAAAAGTAAATGGTGACACAAAAAACCGGGTATGTAATACTTCTAATATCATGTTCAGTGGAATTGACGGGCGCAGGTTAGTTAAAGAGCTTGATCAAAATGGCATTAGATGCTCGCAAAGCTCGGCGTGTACTAATTTTGAGACCGCCCCGTCATATGTACTTTGCGCAATGGGGCTCACGGAAGAAGAAGCATATTCCAGCATAAGGTTTAGCTTTTCTGTAGAGAACACTTATGAAGAAGTTGATAGTGCAATTGAAATAATAAGAAAGCTCACTGACAAATTAAAGAACTGAAGATCTTCTAGCTACTCCCGCTGCTTATTACCTGCTCTCAAACTCCTGCTGGCCAGAACTCATACTGCAATCAGAATATACACGGCGTAAAAGGTTGCATCAGATGGAAACGGATAAAAGAAACATTCTAATCTCAGGCCTGCCCGGAATAGGCAAAACCACACTTATAAAAAAAATATGCCAAGAGTTAAAAGATAGTAGACCGATAGGTTTCTATACTGAGGAAATAAGAAATGAAGGTCAAAGAAAAGGGTTTCAGTTAATAGGTCTTAACGGGCATAGAATAATCTTCGCTCATGTTTTAATCGAAAGCAGCTACCATGTGGGCAAATACAGAGTTGATATAGATGCGTTTGATGAATTCCTAGATACTATAGATTTCAAACATAACAATAACAACCCCATAATAATAGACGAGATTGGCAAGATGGAATGCTTATCAAGCAAGTTTGTAAAAATGATTTGGGATATAATGGACTCAGATAATATAACTATAGCAACAATCTCTCACACGGATGGCGGTATAAAAGGAAGGATTAAGCAAAGAGAAGATGTAGAATTATTTAAGATGAACTTAGAAAACAGAGAATCTTTATTTACAGAAATCCTGCAGATAGTAAAACCATGCAGTTGATATTCAATAATCCCAAAGGTTTAGTCCCTCTTTATACAAAATTCATATCTACATAGTAACTTTTCTGGATTAAAACCATCTAATTTTCACAGAGCCCTAATCTATAGAAGAAATGTTTTTGATATTTCTATAATTTTGTATTATAAAGAGAGTTAGGAGGATTACTCAATGGCTACCACAAGTTCAAAAAGATCAAAAGCACATAAATCATGGTACAAAGTTTTAGAACATGGGGAGCTTCCGGAAGGAAGAGTCGCAGCCAGAACATGTAGAAATCTCACTTTATGCCTAAGCCGCTTCAAGGGTAAATACGGCGCATTGAATAATAAATGTCCCCACCAAGGAGGACCCCTGGGCGAGGGTTCAATTGAGAACGGCATGCTAAGATGTCCCTGGCACGGATGGGACTTTAACCCTATAACGGGAGAATCCCCCGGAGGGTTTGATGATGGGGTGCCTACCTACGAGATTGAAGAACGTGACGATGGAATTTATGTTGCCCTTGAAGATGAAGGGGCACATAAAACTACTGTAACAGATATCATGGCTGAGACTATGGTTAATTGGGGTGTCAGGCAAGTCTTCGGCATGGTTGGCCATTCAAATTTGGGTCTCGCAGATGCTTTAAGAATTCAGGAGGAAGCCGGGAACTTATCATACTATGGTATACGTCACGAAGGCGCTGCTGCTTTCGCATGCTCAGCATATGGGAAACTCACGGGAAGACCCGCAGCATGCCTAGGGATTGCGGGACCAGGCTCTACAAACCTATTAACCGGCCTCTGGGACGCAAATGTAGATAGAAGCCCAGTGCTTGCCCTGAGCGGACAGGTTGACACACAGGTGCTCGGCCCAGGAGCTTTTCAGGAAATAGATCTGCAAGCCGCATTTGGAAAAGTAGCACAGTGGTCTCAAACAGTACTTAACTCCAGCAAGCACTCAGAACTTATAAACCTGGCTTTAAAAAGCGCAATTTTAAACCGTGGGGTCTCTCATCTTGTATTCCCCGATGAAGTTCAAACACAGCCAGCGCCCGAAAAGGCAAAAGCGGGCAGCCCAGTTGGAAGAGTCACCCCACTTACAATTAGTCCTCCTAAAGAAACTCTTGACCAAGCGATTAAGCTTCTAAAAAGTGCCGAGAGACCTTCCATTATCGTAGGTCATGGGGCGCGTTTTAATATGGATTCAGTCATTAAGCTCGCAGAAATGCTGAAATGCCCTGTGTTCACTACATTTAAAGGAAAGGGTTTAATATCTGACGACCACCCGCTTGGATGTGGAGTGCTGGGTCGAAGCGGGACTCCAATAGCAAGCTGGTTTATGAACGAATCGGACTTGCTTCTAGTGTTTGGCGCAAGCTTTAGCAACCATACGGGAATATCATCTAAAAAACCTATTATTCATGTGGACTATGATAATATGGCGCTTGCCAAGTTTCATTCCGTTACTGTCCCTGTTTGGGGCGAGATAGGGATTACAACTGATCTTATCAAGAAAGCCTTGAAAGGTAAAGCAAAATCAAAAGACAGAAGAAAAGAGATAGCAAAACGCTGGACAATATGGAGAGACGAAAAAAAGAGCCGAAGAAAAGACGACAGAAAAATGGGACTTAATTCTGCTCTCATATTTGAAGAGCTATCTAAGCTGGTTGTTGATAATGCGATCATTGCAGTTGATGTTGGAAACAATACATACTCTTTCGGCAGATACTTTGAATGCAGAAACCAGGCCATACTAATGTCAGGCTATCTAGGATCGATCGGTTTTTCTCTTCCAGCGGCTCTAGGGGCATGGTCAGCCACCCAAGAAGATGACCCTAAGTTTAAGGGGCGGAAAGTGGTTTCAGTATCAGGAGACGGGGGATTTGGTCAGTACTTGGCGGATGTCACAACAGCAGTAAAATACGGAATGAACATAACCCATGTTCTGCTTCACAATAAAGAGCTTGGAAAAATAAGTAAAGAACAGAAGGCAGGGAACTGGGAAGTTTGGCAGACCTCCCTTCACAATCCTAACTTCGCTGATTTTGTTAACTCCTGTGGAGGCCTTGGAATAAGGATTAAAGATAAAAAAGAATTAGGACCCGCACTTAGAAAATGCTTAAAGCATAAGACATTTTCTTTAGTCGAAATTATGGCAGACGTGGAGCTAATATAGATTGTGACTACTATTAAATTACCTGTACTAGATTACGACCAAATTCATCATACAAGAGAAGCAATACATCTATATTCAAAATTGATTGGCGCAATCAGGGCTAAGATGACACCAGAGCAAAAGAATTACTGGCATATTAGTCTTCATACAAGCCCGCAGGGTTTTAGGACTACACCTATACCAAACGAGGATGGAAATACTTTTGAGATATCCCTTAACCTGATATCTCACTCGGCTAACATATCTTCAAGCACTGGAAATGTTAGAAGCACCCCTTTAAAAGGTCAATCTATTTCAGCATTTTCGAGCAAGCTCATATCCGCATTAGAAAATATGAATATTAAACCCGATATTGAACTTGAGAAATTCCAAGATAAGTTAGAATTAAGATATGATCAGAATATAGCTAGCGACATTTTCAGATCCTACTCTGCAGTTGATATGATTTTCAAGACTTTTAAGGGAACTCTGAAACAAGAAACCAGCCCTGTTCAACTATGGCCTCATCATATGGACATAGCTTTTACTTACTATCCCGGGGCCGAAAATAATAAAATAGATCAGATTGGTTTTGGTTATTTAACAGGCGATGAAACTGTAGAAGAGCCTTATTTTTATATAACCGCCTACCCTGAACTTGAAGACATTAGCCGAATCAAATTTGAAAATCATGCCTACTGGCAGACCAAAGGATGGCAGGGGATTATACTAAAATACAAAGACCTTATTAAAACCGATAACCCTGCTGAGACCCTAATAACACATCTTCAAAATACATATGATCAAATTATAGAAAAGGGATAATCCATATTCTCAATAAAATCTACTTGCTAAGGGATTTCTGAAAAAACATGAATTTAGACCTAATAGCAATAGTCGCTCTTTTTATTCTTTTATTCGGATTCATATCCAAGAGAATTCAGAAGACAGCAATAACCTCTACAATGGTTTTTGTGCTTTTCGGAATACTGCTCAGTAAACAGGCTTTAGGAATATTCCACACCGATCTCGATTCCTCAGTAATACATGTAATAGCAGAGCTAACATTAATATTAGTCCTATTCACTGACGCATCTAGAATAGACCTTAAGCAGGTTATAAGTGAACATACAATTCCAATACGCCTCCTTGGCATAGGGCTGCCTCTGACTATCATATTCGGCGCGATTGCAGCCTCTGTGGTCTTTAACTATTTAACATTTTGGGAAGGTGCTTTATTAGCTGCAATTTTAGCTCCGACAGATGCAGCTTTAGGGCAAGCGGTTGTTAGCAATCCAAGAGTTCCTGTAAGGATACGTCAATCCTTAAACATAGAAAGCGGTCTTAACGACGGCATAGCGCTGCCTGTTATTTTAATATTGATATCGATAGCAGGTATCGAAGATAATGACAAAACCACTTCATATTGGATAAAGTTTACAGCATCTCAAGTTATTTTAGGTCCGATAGCTGGTATCTGCATAGGATATTTTGGAGGGAAGTTGATTGAATGGTCCTCTAAAAAAGACTGGATGTCACGGGAGTTTCAAGATATCTCGGCTCTCGGACTATCTCTGCTTGCTTTTTCCGTTGCAGAGCTAATAGGCGGTAACGGATTTATAGCTGCTTTTACTGCTGGGCTAACTCTTGGAAACACTTCCAAAACAGTATGCGCATGTTTATATGAGTTCGGAGAAGCAGAAGGACAGCTCTTGACCCTTATAACGTTTATGATATTCGGCGCTTTTATGGTATTGCCAGAGCTGAGTAATATAAACTGGCAAATAATCTTATACGGTGCACTGAGCCTAACCATGATTAGAATGATCCCGGTTGCTTTAAGCTTAATAGGAGTTGGCCTTAAGCTGCCCACAATGCTGTTTCTTGGTTGGTTTGGCCCAAGAGGTATAGCATCTATTCTTTTTGCTTTACTAATACTTGAAGAATCCGGAATTACTAATGGCAATGAGATCTTTTCGGTAATAATGGTAACAGTATTATTTAGCGTATTTACCCATGGCTTAACCTCTGTACCACTCTCCAACTGGTATGCGAGGAAAATTGAAAGACTAAAACACACTCAGAAAGAAATTCCTGAACACATAAATGTAAAAGAAATGCCTACTAGAATTAGATGGAAGAGCTAAAATCTATTCAGAACATAAATCTGAACATTTATCAAAAGACCCCTTACACTCATTATTGCATTTTGTTCTTTTTCCACTTTTTGCTCCGCCACCAATAAACTTGGTGCAAGTCTCTTCGCAACTCATAAGTTTGTTATTGCATACATCCCCACATGGAACTCCATCGTAAATACCGGGTTCTACAGTAGGTCGAGGAGTTGGGTTTGCACACCAATTCTTACAATTTTTAAGATTCTCTCTACAGTCTCTCCTACAGATTGCTTTCTTTCCACTCTTTGCCCCTCCGCCTGTATATTTAGTGCACGTTTCGTTACAGTCAGTCGCTTTAAGTTCACACGCATTAGGACACGATTTATCGTGATAGCGCTCAGGTTTTAGAGTTGGCATAGGAGTAGGATTCAAACATCGTTCATTGCATTCTCCAAGACCTGCTCCACAGTCTCTGACACATTCTCTTCTCTCGCGACTCTTGGCCCCTCCTCCTACAATCTGTGAGCAAGACAAATCACAATTCTTCCTGCTCTCTACACATCTGTCAGGGCAAGAAATAGCATTATGTGATTTATTGTCCTCTGCCGCTTGATTACTAACCACAAAACCCAAGAAGAATAATATTAGAATGTTTGCTACCAAGAATTTTCTCATATACAAAGTCCGGTTTGCTAGTTTAGAAGAAATGTCTACAAGATTTAACCTACGCTATAAATTTTAGAATTCAATTCTTGTTACATGCTGCCGCTCTCGTTATAATTTGAGCCCATGTGCTTAGAGAAACTTAAGAGTGATGCCAAAGCAATCTTTGACGCAGGTCTCAAAGCTGTCGATCCCATAAATGCAGTTAAGAACCATCTCAAACGAGAAGAAAATAAGCTCTTCTTGCAAGACCAGGAATATGACCTTACGGATTATGAAAATATTTATGTGATTGGAATGGGCAAAGCTGCTGCTGCAATGGCTAAAGCGATCGAGGAGATACTTGGAGACAAATTAACCCACGGCATTGTAAATGTGAAGTATGGACATACAGTCTCTCTGGACATAGTTAAAACAAATGAAGCTGCTCACCCCGTACCTGATGATGCAGGTCTTACGGGAAGTAGAGAAATAATAGAACTGCTTAAGAAAACTAGGGAAAAAGATCTCGTAATTTGCCTAATATCTGGCGGCGGGTCTGCACTTCTGCCCTTACCCGCTGGAAACCTAACACTTGAAGATAAACAGGCTGTTACAAAATCACTACTCGAATGTGGAGCTAATATTCATGAGATTAATTCAATCCGAAAGAAGATCTCAGCAGTTAAAGGAGGAAGGCTTGCAGCGCTTGTATACCCTTCCACATTAATTTCGCTCATTTTGTCGGATGTGATAGGCGATAACCTTGATGTAATCGCTTCAGGTCCGACTGTTCCGGATACGCATACTTTTCACGACTGCCAAAATATCATCGAAAAGTACAAATTGGATGAAAGAGCGCCGAGCAGGATTATTGAATATATTGAAATGGGTTGTAGTGGGGAAATTGAGGATACGCCTAAAGCTGATAGTCCTGTATTTGAGCGCACCCAGAATGCAATTGTAGGAAGCAATATAATGGCAGTCTCGGCAGCTAAGGAGAAAGCAGAGGAATTAGGCTATAACAGTATCATCCTTTCTACCTTCATCCATGGTGAAACAGAGGAGGTTGCCATAGTGCATACTGCTATAGCAAAAGAAATCAAATCTTCAGAAAATCCTATTCGAAAACCTGCCTGCATTATTTCCGGTGGAGAGACAACTGTGACTATAGAAGGCAAAGGACAAGGAGGCAGGAACCAGGAATTCGTATTAGCAGCTGCAATTGATATAGATGGGCTCGATAACACAATTGTTTTAAGCGGAGGAACGGATGGTATTGACGGACCTACAGATGCTGCAGGAGCTATTGCAGATGGAACAACAATAGCGAGGGCAAATATATTAGGTTTAAATGCTTACAAATACCTTTGTGAGAACAACTCATACAACTTTTTTAACCCACTGGGAGACCTTTTAATTACAGGCCCTACAAATACGAATGTCATGGACTTAAGAGTCTTACTAATTTCTTAGCAAATAAGACCGTCAGCGTAAAAGAGCAACTCAAGTTTTCAATCCACTCAAGAATTTAACCTGAGAGGCAAGTTCTTCTTTTGTAACTGAAAAAATATCAAAACTTTTATTGTGCGTTATAAGTAGAATATTTTCGGCAATGAGCCTCTCACTATTCTTAACCCAGTAGACACAAATTATCATTTCAAGTCCGCCTGGATGTTTAATCCTTATAGAAGAGTACTTTTCAATACCCAATATGAGCGGACCGTCTGAGACAATCTTAACTTCATATCCGTCCACTTGATCGTAATCATTAATTAAGCTTTCAAATACAGGGATGACCACGTTATTAAAAACATCGTCTACTCTATCATCAATTTGCCAATTAGAATCTTGGCCCATAATTTTCACCTATATCAAGAAAGGTCTATAGCATATTTCTTTAAATCATCCAATGATACAACTTCTAAAACCGACTCATGAGTAGAGGTCAAAATAACTGGTGGAGCCATACCACTTTCCATTGCTTCTACCCATCTAAGCGCACATAGACACCACCTGTCTCCAGGCTTTAAACCAGCAAATTCAAAATCTGGGTTGGGGGTAGAAAGATCATTGCCTTTAGCCTTTGAAAATTCCAAGAACTCCTCACTGACCTCGACGCATACTACATGCATACCTAAATCATCAGGACCTGTGCGACAACAGCCGTCCCGGTAAAACCCTGTCATTGGGGTTGTAGAGCAGGTTTCTATTTCTTGACCAAATACATTTTTATCAACGGGCATAGTATGTTCTCCAAGTTTAGATGATTCAACAATTTGATACCAGATACTATATCACAGATGCTGTAAAATGGAGGCTTCGTAAATAGGATTTATCAAGTACCAGGTCTTTCCCAGGAATGATCCATATTTTCTTCTTTATCTTCTTCATCAGAACTTAAGAGTTCTAAAAGATCTTGGTTTTTTAACCGTGTTTGAATTAAGAAAGCCTCTTCATCTCCCCAGTGTTTATGTAAATCAACTAAGCTTTTTTCATCATGGTGTTTGAAGGTAAGTGCGGCACGGTGTGCTTGATAATTGCGGAAACCCAATAGTTTCAAAGCTGATGCTCCAAGCTCTAAAGCGGAATTAAATGTTTCTCTGTGTATAACTTTTACTCCTAAATTCATGAGCTCATATGTGTGTCTTCTATCAAAAGATCTTGCAACTATTTCTAGATTCGGAAAATGTTTTTTTACGGTTTCCGCGATTTCAAGCGCCTTATCCTTATCATCAACACACAAAACAAAGAGCTTGGCCTCATCTGCCCCGGCTGAGTGTAAGAGATCCAGTCTGGAGGCATCACCATAAAAAACCTTGTACCCAAATCTTCTGACCATCTCTATCTGACTCGGTTTCGAATCCAATACTGTGGTTCCGATATTATTAGCATGGAGTAAACGCCCTACTATCTGTCCAAACCTTCCAAAGCCCGCAATTATGACAGGGTTTTTTTCGTCAATTTTATCGGACTCAGGTCTTTGATCTAAAGTTGAAAACCTGGGTTGAAGAAGTATTTCATTTAGTATCATTAATATAGGTGTTAAAGCCATTGATAACGCAACTACAAGGATAAGTGTATCAGCCATCGGTATGGGAATCACACTGTTCTGAGTTGCAAATGAAAACAGAACAAAAGCAAACTCTCCACCCTGGGCTAGAGAAAAAGCAAAAAGATAGTTCTGGCTTCTTCTCATTTTAAATACAAAACCTAATATAAAAAGAATGACCAACTTAATAACTATCAATGCTGCTACAAGCCCAAGGATGAGGTAAGGCTCTTGTCTAAATAGATTAAAATCAATGCTCGCACCTACAGAAATAAAGAATAATCCGAGAAGAAGCCCTTTAAACGGTTCTATATCGGTCTCAAGCTCATGGCGGTACTCGCTATCTGCAAGCACAACGCCGGCAAGAAAGGTTCCCAGCGCTGCTGATAAACCGACAATTTGCATCGCTAATGCAATTCCTATAATCAAGAACAGTGCAAAAGCTGTAAATACCTCTCTTAGTCGGGTTTCTGCAATAAAACGAAACACATAGCGGACTAAAAACCGTCCAATAATTATTATAGTTGCGATTACAAGTGCAACAATAATAGCTTCTTGCCATCCGGGTAGCGATTCTATCGTAAAACCGGACTGGTGCACTTCTTCAGTGGTGTGTCCTGTAAATCCAAGTATAGGAGCTGCAAGCAGTGGCAGGACCGCAAGAATTGGAATTACTGCCATGTCTTGGAAAAGAAGGACAGAAAAACTTGATTGACCTGCCTCAGTTTTCATTAACCCTTTTTCATTAAGTGTCTGTAATACAATGGCAGTTGAAGATAGGGCTAGAATGAGCCCTATAGCTAAGGATATTTTCCATGTGAATCCTAAAAAAAATCCTATTAAAAAAATTACTGCGGTGGTCACGCCAACTTGAAGTCCACCTAATCCTAGTATCGGCCCTCGCAATCTCCAGAGTAATTCAGGCCTAAGCTCTAAACCAATAAGAAAAAGCATCATTACAACTCCGAATTCGGCAAAGTGCAATACCGATTCGGATTCCACACCCACAAACTTAAAAACAAATGGTCCGATAATAATACCAGCGAATAAATAGCCTAATACCGATCCAAGCCCTAAGCGTTTTGCAATAGGGACTGAAACGACCGCGGCTAATAAATAGATGAAGGCTTGAAACAAAAAACTTTCCATGGTTTAAACACTCCAGGATTCAAATTGATCTAATATATAATCGTTAATGTATTTGAATTCATTAAGAGTTTTAAAATCGATATCAGTATCTCTAAACGAAATGACAACTTTTTTATATAGATCACTATAAACTGAAATTTCTTGCGCGGTATCTAGCTTGGATGTGTGGTGCACAACAAAAGGAGGAACGTAATTCATACCACATAGGGCAGCTGTTCGTTCGAATGTCTTTAGAAAATCTCGAACATGATAGTAATGTACTCCATCAATTTTATAAGAATCTTCACTCCCACCCGCTGTGATAGCTGTCATCATGCTTTTACCTCTCAAAGCTGTGCCCTCATGACCGTATGCAAACCCGTATTCCAAAACGAGGTCTATCCATTCTTTAAGTATTGCAGGGCAGCTATACCAGTAAAAGGGATGGTGCAGAATAATAATATCATGTTCCAAAAGTAACCGTTGTTCTTCATGCACATCGATAAGGAAATCCGGGTAAATCTCGTACAAATCTCGAAAAGTTATGCCTTCAATATTATTTATTGCTCTACAAAGCTCTACGTTGATTCTGGATTTCTGTAGCGCTGGGTGAGCAAATATGATAAGTATTTTATTCTTATAGGTATTAGACATAATGATGATAATACTTATGTATATTTAGAGTAATTGTTTTTTTAAAGTCATGATAGTTAATTTTAACTTCAAATTGGTCATGATTGTAGATATCTATCTCTGACTTAGTTTACTATAAAAAATCTATAATATTACTCTCTGATAAAATAATTTCATCGAAATAATGTAAAGGGGTATAGTTCAATCCAGTTTGATTCATGCAACCTAGTTGACTCCGACAAAATAGTTTTATTTTTTATTATAGGATTTATTTAAAGGCGGCGTAGTTTGGAGACTCGTTTTGAATAAGAACATACTTATCGATCAGTTCGAGAGTAAAATGTTGAGCCACATGGATTCAGCTTATAACCTTGCTAGGTGGATCACCGGACATGATCAAGATGCTGAGGATGTAGTTCAAGAAGTATATATAAGGGCGTTTAGAGGATTTGAAAAATATACAGATATTAATAGTCTGAGCTGGCTACTAACAAGTGAAGATGGTTTTAATTTAAAACTCGGCAGAGTATTAAGAAGCTAATAAACTACGATTAAGCGCTTAATGTTAAAAATCGACGGAAAAGTCGAATCGTTAAGTAATCCTGCTAGCACAAAACATGTTATAAACACTATAAACCAATGAAAAATGTTTAATTTTTAGCCTTAAGTGCTTAAGAATTGTGCACTAAAATTAAGGCTTGGCACCGTAAGTCACTATTTTTGTTGATTGAAATGATTTCTGTAAAGTGGTATGTTGTTTGCAACCAATAGTGGGAAGGAGGAAAATCCCATGAAAAAAGTAGAAGCTATCATTAAACCGTTTAAATTAGACGATGTAAAAGAATCCTTAAAAGAAATAGGGATTCAAGGTCTTACAGTTACAGAAGTTAAAGGATTTGGAAGACAGAAGGGACACACTGAGCTCTATAGAGGGGCTGAGTATGTGATCGATTTTCTGCCAAAGATAAAACTTGAGATTGTGGTATCAGACGACATGGTATCTAAAGTCATTGATTCTATAATGGATAGCGCTAAAACTGGCAAAATTGGAGACGGAAAGATCTTCGTTGTTCCTATGGAAGAGGTAATCAGGATAAGAACCGGCGAAAGAGGCGATGAAGCTTTATAAGCTGGAACTTAATTTCTAATGGAGGACATTTTTAACAATGCCCACAACAAAAAAGACAAAAAGCAAAGGAGGACCTACTAGTATGTTTGCAAAAAAGCCCGCAGACGTTGTAAAAATGATTAAAGATAATGAAGTGCTTATTGTAGACTTCAGATTTTTAGATTTTATCGGTATGTGGCAGCACTTTAGTATTTCAGTTAATGAGTTTAGTGTATCTATGTTTGAAGAAGGGTTAGGTTTTGACGGTTCTAGTATTAGAGGTTGGCAGTCGATTAACGCAAGTGATATGCTTGTTATTCCAGACGCAACCACAGCTAGGATCGACCCATTTTTAAATATTCCCACGATCGTTTTAATATGTGATATTGTCGATCCGATTACTCGTGAGCCTTATTCACGTGATCCACGCAATATTTCAAAGAAAGCCCTGGCTTATTTGAAGAGTACGGGAACGGGAGATACGGCATACTTCGGTCCTGAACTTGAATTTTTTATTTTGGACGATGTAAGGTACGATCAAACCTCTAATTCCGGATATTATTTTGTAGATTCCGTAGAGGGGATTTGGAATTCAGGAGCAGATGAGAATCCTAATCTGGGTTATAAACCACGTCACAAAGAAGGATATTTTCCAACACCGCCCGCAGATACATTTCAGGACTTACGTTCTGAAATGGTAGTAGAACTCGAGAAACTGGGAATTTCCATTGAAGCACATCACCACGAAGTTGCCACGGCCGGACAAGCGGAAATTGACATGAGATTTGCTCCACTTGTTCAAATGGGCGACCAAATGATGTGGTATAAATATGTCTGCAGAAATGTCGCTAAAAGACATGGCAAGACTGTGACTTTTATGCCTAAGCCTGTTTTTGATGACAATGGCTCAGGAATGCATGTTCATCAATCAATCTGGAAGAAAAATAAACCGTTGTTCGCCGGTAAAGGATATGCGGGAATGAGCGATATGGCTATGCATTATATAGGCGGAATATTAAAACATGCAGGTGCCCTATGCGCATTTACCAATCCGACCACTAATTCTTATAGAAGACTCGTCCCCGGATTTGAAGCGCCTGTTAACCTGGCTTATTCAGCACGAAATAGAAGTGCTGCTGTCAGAATACCGATGTACTCTCCTAGCCCGAAAGCAAAGAGACTTGAGACCAGGTTCCCGGATCCTTCATGTAATGGATATCTTGCTTTTTCAGCACTCTTGATGGCAGGACTAGATGGAATCGAAAAGAAAATCAATCCCGGGGATCCATTGGATAAAGATATTTACTCATTGGGACCAGAGGAGCTTGCTGGAATTCCATCAGTACCGGGTTCTTTAGAAGATGCACTCATAGCGCTTAAAGAAGACCACGAATTTCTTCTAAAAGGTGATGTGTTTACAGAAGATGTTATTGAAACCTGGATTGAGTACAAAATGGAGAATGAAGTTAATCCAATTAAATTAAGACCAGTACCTTATGAGTTCATGCTTTATTACGATGTCTAAAAGCAAAAACAACTCTTAAGAAGAAATAAAGTTTATAAAGGCGACAAGTATTTATTACTTGCCGCCTTTTTTGTTTTCCTATTTTAATATCTATCCCATCCATACCACAGAAAACAATTTAAGAATTTTCTGAATCCTATTTATATGAAATTCCATCTATAAGGGTGTGAGAAACTCAATTTGGACAAAAAATATTATTCTAGGCTTGGTAATTATTGCGATTCCTCTTTTACTAGTAAAATTTAGTTTTGCACAAGAGGGCAGTGATGATCCAATCTTGATATCAAAGGTTAGCATCAATACACCTGATGATTCCGTAATAGAGCAGTTTATGGAAACAAATGACTTTGCACTTGAAAGAACGGATGATTCTGAAGACGATCAAACAGAATTTATATATGCTAATTCAGAAGCACCGGAATTAAAGACTAGGACTATAAGAAAAGAAGATATTCTTCGCGCTGTACCAAGCATATCTACAGAAGACAATAAGACCTTAGGACTAATTATCCCCCCTTTCGCATACTTCGCTAAAAAATTCTAGTATCTGAAAATTGCAGACATGATACTTTTTGATACCCAAACAAAAAAGGGAGCCGTAGCCCCCTTTGTGAATTTAATTTGAATTGTATCTGTTAGTCACTAAGTAAGCTTAAGCAGTTACTTTTCTTCTTCTAATAACCATAAGTCCTACTATCCCTAAAATTCCTGCCATTGTAATAAATCCACATTCGGACAGTGTCGGAATAGGTCTTATATTCCGTACACCATTTAGCTCACTCACGAGTAGCTCGCAGTCTTCCCATTCGTAGAACAGGTAGTTGACGGGGAACGAGAAATCCCCCTTAGTCCCCCTTTTCCAAAGGGGGAGATGAATAGATTCCCGATAAAGACATTCGGGGATGACAAATTGGTCTAGTGTGGCGGGGTGATGGTTGCTACCGTAAGGAAATTATCTAAAACCCTACCACAAAACTATAATAATTAAGATAGCGGCAGCGCCTATGGCCATAAGGGTAGCATAACTTCTGATAACTCCAGTCTGTGCAGTTTGCAAAGTATAAGCGGTATCTTTAAGTACTGATGCAACTCCGTTTACCGCCCCGTCAATAATTTTCTGATCAAATCTGGCTGCCATAGTACATAAGTATGAAAACGGCTGAACAAATATATAATCGTATAGCTCATCAACATACCATTTGTTATTAGAAGCCTTATAGAGGGGCTCAATCTCGTTAGCGATTTCCCCAGGAGCAGATGGTTTAAAGTAATAGAGATAAAACGCAATTATTATACCCAGAGCAGCCCCGCCGATTGAAAACCCTACGAGAGCCCAATGACCGAATAAATGATGGCCTACTTCCTTAGCGTTGTCCAAGAGGATTGCAGGTGAGATATAATGCTCAAACAAATTAGTATCATGTAAACCGATAATCCTGCCCATAAAATCTGGAACCCCGATATATCCTCCAAATATTGAAAGTACAGCTAAGACAATAAGAGGGATTGTCATTGAATAGGGAGATTCATGAACATATCGCTTTATGCTTTCCGGCACTCTCGATTTTCCTTCAAATGTTAATAAATATAGCCTCAGCATATATAGAGCTGTAAGAACGACTGTTATAAGCGCCACTATCCAGTGAATCGTATAACCCCTGTCATATAGAGCGGCCAAAATTTCATCTTTACTGAAAAATCCTGACAAGAACGGCAAACCTGCAATTGCGAGAGTCCCTATTAAAAAGGTAATAGCAGTAATAGGAATGCTTTTTCTGAGCCCACCCATTTTTCTAATATCCTGCTCATCAGACATGGCGTGGATTATGCTTCCTGAACCAAGGAACAAGAGAGCTTTAAAAAATGCGTGAGTCACAAGATGAAATAGCCCTGCTGCATAAGCCCCTACACCAATTGCCATAAACATATAACCCAGCTGACTCACTGTGGAATAAGCGAGCACTTTTTTAATATCGTTTTGAGTAATAGCAATTGTAGCAGCCAGTATCGCGGTAAAAGCTGCAATTGATACTACTACCATCTGTGTTGTTGGCGATTGCGAATAGAACACATTACACCTAGCCATCATATATGCCCCTGCTGTTACCATCGTAGCAGCATGTATTAGCGCGCTCACTGGAGTTGGACCCGCCATAGCATCAGGCAGCCAAACATAAAGCGGAAATTGGGCTGATTTACCGACAGCTCCTACAAAAAGTAAAAGCCCAATTGCGGTTATCGTAACCCCAGGCACTGCGCTCATAAAAGCAGGATCTATAGCCTTACCAAAAACGTCCTGGTAGTTAACCGAACCAAAAATAAAAAATATAAGGAATATTCCTAAAAGGAAGCCGAAGTCCCCTATCCTGTTCACAATAAAGGCTTTTCTGCCTGCATAGGCTTTTTCATTATCTTCGTACCAAAATCCTATCAAAAGAAAGGAAGCTAAGCCGACTCCTTCCCATCCTACGAACATGAGAGGGAAATTATTCCCTAGGACAAGTATCAGCATAAAGAAAACAAATATATTTAGATATGTGAAGTACTTAGCGAAGGCCTTATCGTGATGCATATAGCCAATAGAGTAGATGTGTATTAGGAAACCGATCCATGTGATAACAAGCGCCATCACACTTGAGAGAGTATCAAACATTAATTCAAAACTGACAGTGAAATCTCCGGAAGGGATCCATACGAAGAGTTCTTGTATAATCTGTCTTTGTGGCGGATCTAAAGAGAGAAGCTGGACGAAATAAAATGTAGATAAAATTGCGGAGAGCAAAACTGCACCGCTGGCTATGAGGCTGGATATACTGTGCTCTGAGTGTTCATCTCCCCCGCAGACTTTCTTCCAAAAACCACTCGCGAAAAGAAGCCCATTTATTACGGCTCCAATCAGTGGAAATAAAATTATCCATACTATCATTTCAAATTATCCCTTAAGAAGCTTTAATACGTCGATATCGAGAGTTTCTCTATGTGAGTAAATAGATACTAGCAGCGCCAGTCCAACTGCCACTTCAGCAGCCGCAACTGTAATAGACATAATCATAAACACGTGCCCTGTCATATCCCCCAGAGCTCGAGAAAAAGCTACAAAAGCCAAGTTTGCGGAGTTAAGCATTAATTCAAGCGACATCAGTACTATGATTAAATTTTTTCTGACTATAACGCCGTATGCGCCTATTACAAAAAGAATTGCGCTTAATACTAGATAATGTTCAATAGATATATTCACTCAGTTTGCTCTCTTTTTTGCTATTATAACCACGCCGATAATTGCAACTAGTATTAATATAGAAGTTAGCTCAAACGGCAGTAAATAATCTATAAATAAGGTTGTTCCCACACCTTGTACTGTACCAAAACCTTCCATTTCTGAAACACTTGTATTACTTAAGAAAAGACCTTTCTTAAAACCCAGACTTGCAAAATAACCGACAAAAAGCAGAATCACCAATANCGCACTCACTTTAAANCCCAGGTGTTTTGACTCAAACTTTAAAGATTCCGGCTTCAAGTTTAAAAACATAACGGTAAATAGGAACAGAATCATAATCGCCCCAGCGTATACAAGTATCTGTATCACAGCCACGAAGTGGGCCAATAAGAGGACAAATAGCACTGCTGTTGAGAATAATGTGAGAACAAGAGACAGCGCGCTTGATACGGGGTTTTTAAAAGAAATCACCATAAGCGCACCAGCCAATGCAAGCGCCGCAAATACATAAAACACTACAGTTTCCAAGCTTGTAAATGTCCTCCTGGTAGAGTATTCACCTTTAGAACTGTAAAGTATATTTGGAATGAAAAGATAGTCAAACAATTGGGGGATTAAAGGTTTAATTGTGGAGGATGATCAAAACTGGATTCCCGATTAAGACACTCGGGAATGACAGAAAAGGAAGGTAGGAGCTTAACAGGATTTCAGGATTAAAAGAATACCCCCCATCCTAACCTTCCTCCACTCAAGGGGGAAGGAATTAACTGATGAATTTGTTATCTGCTCGTAGTTACACCCACTCTGTCGCAGTATTTTATGACGGGGCACTCGGAGCATTTAGGTGAAATCGGGCGGCAGATATGCTGACCGAATGATACAAGAAGGCTATTATAGTCGATCCAGTGCTCCCTAGGGAGCCTTTTTCTAAGAGCTTTTTCGGTATCGTCTGGGCTTTTAGTTCTTATATAACCAAAGCGGTTTGAGATTCTATGCACGTGAGTATCCACGCAAATTCCGGGTTTATCATAACCAAGAGTCACCACCAGATTAGCTGTTTTTCGCCCTACTCCTTTAAACTTTAGAAGCTCATCAATATCATCGGGAACGATAGAGTCATATTTAGTAATCAGATCGTTGCAAATCTCATGAATGTTCTTTGCCTTAGTTTTATAAAACCCAACAGGGTAAATTGCCTCTATAATTTCTTTTTCGCTAAGCTTGAGCATATCAGAAGGATTGTCCGCAAGTTTAAAGAGCTTTCTAGACGCCTGAGCTGTGGTTTCGTCTTTAGTACGAAGGCTCAAAACGGTAGAGATTAGAACCTTAAAGGGATCTTTGGAAGATTCAGCAACAAGAGTAACAATAGGAACATCCCACTTGGGCGTTTCTCTTGCTAAAATTTTTACTATTTTGTGAATGTCGCTAGGTTTCATATATCGATACAGGATACATGATCCAGGATTCAGTAAAAACAAACAAAGAACCCCCCCTTTTTCTAAGGGAGGAGGAAAAAAAAAGATTAGATTCTGAATACAGTAGATATGAATGAAATAAGCTAGGAATGAGTGTAGGGGAGTCGCGTAAAACAACTCCCCCAACTTAAGTT
>JGI24023J19991_10001095_pt1 | contig 21146 bp, 12 predicted proteins | sample Cruoilmetagenom1_FD_19991 | JGI IMG/M metagenome (IMG submission 19991) | reverse complement strand
TAACGAATGATACCGAGTCCGATCGTCCGTATCGTATGGTGCTGCTGTGTAAAAACAAGCAAGGCTACCTGAACCTCAGTCAACTGGTCTCACGTTCCTATCTGGAAGGTCAGCATCGCGGAATACCCATGCTGGATATGCATTGGTTTGAGGGTTTTAGTGAGGGTTTGATTGCCCTGTCAGGTGGCAGAGAGGGAGATGTCGGCAGCATGCTGCTGGCTGGGAATCGATCACTGGCTGAGCAAAGGAGTGCTTTCTGGTCGGCCCTTTTCCCTGATTCCTATTATCTTGAATTACAGCGCACCGGTCGTGAAAACGAGAACGATTATATCCATCAGGCGGTCGACCTGGCACAAGCCATGGACCTGCCAGTGGTCGCCACTAATGATGTACGTTTTCTTAAGGAAGCCGATTTCGAAGCCCATGAGGCACGGGTTTGTATCCACGACGGGCGTACCCTGGATGACAAGCGCCGTCCGCGCCTTTATAGCCCTCAGCAGTATCTACGCACTGCCGATGAAATGATCGAATTATTTAGCGATATTCCTGAGGCGGTCGACAACACCCTGGAGATCGCCAAGCGTTGTAATCTTGAGCTGACTCTGGGTAAGAATTATCTGCCTGATTTTCCTGTGCCCGAGGGCATGGATGCGAACAGCTTCCTGCAAGCGCAATCACGCAAGGGGCTGGAAGCTCGTCTGGAAAAAATTCTCGATGCGGATGATGCCAATAGTGAAGCCAAGCGTAAGGAATACCATGACCGTCTTGAACTTGAGCTGGACGTTATTATCCAGATGGGATTCCCCGGTTATTTCCTCATCGTCGCTGACTTTATCCAGTGGGCCAAGGATCATGCCATTCCGGTGGGGCCTGGTCGTGGTTCTGGTGCGGGCTCTCTGGTCGCCTATGCGCTGACGATTACCGACCTGGATCCGATAGCACTGGAGTTGTTATTCGAGCGATTCCTGAACCCTGAACGTGTCTCCATGCCCGATTTTGATGTGGACTTTTGTATGGACCAACGCGACCGCGTGATCGATTATGTTGCCGGGCATTATGGCCGTGACAAGGTCTCACAAATTATTACTTACGGCAGCATGGCCGCCAAGGCGGTGGTGCGTGATGTGGGTCGTGTGCTGGCCCATCCCTATGGGTTTGTTGACCGTATTGCCAAACTGATACCGTTTGAGATTGGTATCACGCTTGAGAAGGCACTCGATCAGGAAGAGGAATTAAAGAACCTCTATGATGAAGACCAGGAGGTCAAGTCACTCATCGATCTGGCACGTTCGCTTGAAGGTCTCGCGCGCAACGCCGGTAAGCATGCGGGTGGCGTGGTGATATCGCCCACCCAGTTGACGGATTTCACGCCTATCTATTGTGAGCAGGGTGGTGCCAATATCGTCTCACAATTCGACAAGGATGATGTCGAGGCAGTGGGCTTGGTGAAGTTCGACTTTCTGGGTTTGCGCACGTTAACGATCATCGACTGGGCCGTGCAGACGGTGAACAGGCAACGACTGCGAGAGGGCGAACCTGCGCTGGATATTACCGATATTTCAGTCGATGATAAATCCTCTTTCGATCTATTGAAACGCTGTTCTACCACGGCCGTGTTCCAGTTGGAATCACGTGGTATGAAAGACCTGATCAAGCGCTTACAGCCTGATCATTTTGATGACATTGTCGCACTGGTAGCCCTGTTTCGTCCGGGTCCGCTGCAATCCGGCATGGTGGACGACTTTATCGAACGTAAACACGGGCGTCAGAAAGTCGAGTATCCACACCCGGCACTTGAACCCATCTTGCGCCCCACTTACGGTGTCATCCTGTACCAGGAGCAGGTTATGCAAATAGCCCAGGTACTAGCGGGTTATTCGCTCGGCGGGGCGGACTTGTTACGTCGTGCAATGGGTAAGAAAAAACCGGAAGAGATGGCCAAGCAACGCAGTATTTTCACCGAAGGGGCGGTGAAAAATAATGTCGAAGAGAAAACCGCTACCTACATATTCGACCTGATGGAAAAGTTTGCCGGTTATGGTTTTAATAAATCGCATTCTGCCGCTTACGCACTGGTGTCCTATCAGACAGCCTGGTTGAAGGCACATTATCCATCGGCTTTTATGGCGGCTGTGCTGTCGTCCGATATGGACAATACCGATAAAGTGGTCACGCTTATAGAGGAATGCCGGGACATGCGTCTCGAAGTATTACCACCGAATGTGAATGAATCATTTTATATGTTTACCTCACATGACGACGACACGATCATCTATGGATTGGGTGCGATTAAAGGTGTGGGGCAGGGTGCTATCGAGAATATATACCAGGAGCGTGAACAGAATGGAACTTACCGTGACCTGTTTGATTTTTGCCAGCGNNTCGACCTTCGCAAGGTCAACAAACGTGTCCTGGAGGCATTGATTCGTTCGGGTGCACTGGATCANCTCGGTGTNAATCGCGCCACCCTGACNGCGCAATTAGCGGATGCACTGAAGGCTGCAGAACAGCATCATCTTAATGCCAGTGTCGGGATTGAAGATTTGTTTGGCGGAGCTACTCCGGACAGCGAGGAAGCTGTGATAGAAACGATAGAGTTACCTGAATGGGGTGATGAACAACGTTTGACGGGGGAAAAGGAAACCCTCGGACTCTATTTAACCGGCCACCCGATTGCGCGTTATGAAGAGGAATTGTCGAGCATGATCTCGGCCCGCCTGTGTGAGATGAGTGGCGATAGCGACGGTGCTGGATCCATACGTCCGGGAAGTGGTCAGGACCGGATGGTGGTCGCGGCTGGCTTGGTATTGGGTGTGCGTGTCATTAATACTCGGCGCGGGCGTATGTCCATCGTGACCCTGGATGACCGTACCGCACGTATGGAAGTGACCTTGTTTTCTGATCTTTTCGAGAGCAGTCGGGGCGTTATCAACAAGGACAAGGTGTTGGTGGTCAAGGGCAAGCTGAGCCTGGATGATTATACCGGCAATTACCGCCTGACAGCCGAGGAAGTTTTCAGTATAGATATGGCGCGGGAATCCTTTGCTCGTCGTCTGGTGATTTCCCTGGACAAGGATAGGGGCAAAAACGGTTTTATCCATTCACTCGTCGAAGTATTAGGACCCTACAAGGAAGGACGTTGTCCGATCTGGGTGCAGTACAGTGGCGAGCATGCGCAGGTCAAGATGCCACTGGGATCTGACTGGCGCGTACACCCGACGGATGAACTATTACATCGACTGCGTCACCTGGCGGATGAATCCCGGGTATGGATGGAATATGCATCTTGATGAATTAGGTGATAAAATCAGGCCATTAATGTCACATGTGAAACAAGAAACGGCAATGTCCCATCAATTGAATAGGGATGCGCGAGTTAAAAGCTTATCAATTCGCAGGACTTCGCTAAATTTTTCCAGAACCAGAGTTATAAAATAATGAATGTCAATTTTCTAGATTTCGAACAGCCCATTGCTGAACTTCAAGCCAAGATAGAGGAGCTTCGTCTGGTTGGAGATGATCACGAGGTTAATATAGCCGAAGAAATTACCCGTCTGGAAGAAAAGAGCCAAACACTCACGCAACAAATATTTTCCAATTTGACTGCCTGGCAGGTTTCTCAACTAGCGCGTCATCCGCAGCGACCTTATTTCCTTGATTATGTCGAGAAGATTTTTACTGATTTCGAAGAATTGCATGGCGATCGTGCCTACGGCGATGACCAGGCCATTATTGGCGGTATCGCCCGTCTGAATGACAGGCCGGTGATGCTAATAGGTCATCAGAAAGGCCGGGATACCACTGAAAAGATTCGGCGTAATTTTGGTATGCCACGACCGGAAGGCTATCGAAAAGCCATGCGCCTGATGGAAATGGCTGAGCGTTTTAAATTGCCCATTCTTACATTCATCGATACCCCGGGTGCTTATCCCGGTGTCGGTGCCGAAGAACGTGGCCAGAGTGAAGCGATTGCGCGCAACCTGTTTGTTATGTCACGTTTGAAAACACCCATTATTTGTACTGTGGTGGGTGAAGGCGGCTCCGGTGGCGCATTGGCCATTGGCGTCGGTGATGTGGTGCAAATGCTCGAATACAGCACCTATTCGGTCATCTCGCCGGAAGGTTGTGCATCGATCCTGTGGAAAAGTGCAGACAAGGCATCAGATGCAGCCGAAGTACTGGGGATTACTGCCGGGCGTCTGAAGGAACTTGACTTGATTGACCATATTGTCCAGGAGCCATTGGGTGGTGCTCATCGTGACCTCGATAACATGACTATGGCCCTGGGCGATGCTCTACGCAATGCCCTGGACAGGTGTTCTGATATGGCCGTTGATGAGTTACTGGATAGGCGTTATGAACGTTTGATGCAGCATGGTGTATATAAGGAATAACACACTTTCGATGCACACTGTTGGGTATCGTCCATGGCATTGATTTTATCCGCACTGGCAGAGCAGCTGTGCGACTACTCTGACATCAGGCATTTTCGCGTCGCTCTGAGCGGTGGCATGGACTCCATTGTCTTGTTACACAGCATGGCCAGACTGCGTGATAAAGGCGTCGATTGGCAATTATCGGCCGTTCATGTCCATCATGGTTTAAACGCAGCGGCGGATGACTGGAGCCGGTTTTGTGACACTACCTGTCAGACTCTGAATATCCCCTACACATTATTTCAAGTTGACGCCTCACCTGTTCCTGGTGAAAGCCCGGAAGCGACTGCCAGGGTCTTACGTTATCAGGCGTTGGCAGGAGTGATGGTTGGCGGCGATGCATTGCTAACCGGCCATCACCAGGATGATCAAGCGGAGACACTGTTATTACAGTTAATGCGCGGTTGTGGCCCGTCTGGTCTGGCTGCGATGCCGAAGGCTACAGCATTTTCTGCGGGTTTGTTGGTTCGCCCCTTCCTGGCATACTCGCGACAACAGCTGCTTGAATATGCCACTGAGCAAAACCTCGACTGGGTTGAGGATAGCAGCAATCGCGATAGTCGTTATGACCGAAATTATCTTCGTCATGACATCCTGCCGCAGCTGATCACAAGATGGCCTGGCGTGGTTTCCAGTCTGTGTCGCACTGCGTCGAATATGGCGGAAGCCTCATTTTTACTGGACGAGCTTGCCAAGCAGGATTTGCAACAAGTGAAAACGCCACAAATCGGCGTCCTCAAGCTTGAGGGATTGTTGGCATTGAATGATACGCGCCTACGTAATCTGTTGCGTTTCTGGTTACGTGAACTGCATTTGCCAGTGCCTTCGCACACGCAAATGCAGCACATCTTCAGCGATGTTATCCATGCCAGAAAAGATAGTAATCCCTGCGTTACCTGGTCGGGTGTGGAGATACGGCGTTATCGTGGAAATCTTTACGCCCTTGCCACATTGACCGCGGTTGGTCCCGAACAGGATATTGTCTGGGACCTATCTGCTCCCATTACCATCAATGGGGTAGGTAGTCTACGATTGCGCAAGACACAGGGTATGGGGCTGAATCCGGATTTACTGGCCCGGACTGATTTGTGTATTCGTTTTCGTCAGGGTGGCGAACGCATACAGCCGGCGCGTCGCGGGCATCAGCATGAATTGAAAAAACTGTTTCAGGAAGCAGGAATCCCGCCCTGGGAACGCGATCGAACGCCTATTCTTTATCAAGGTGATGCGATCGTTGCTGTTGCAGGTTTATGTGACAGCGCAGCGTTTTGTGTCGGCGAGGATCAAAAAAGCCTGCTCCTGGAGTGGGATAAATGTTTCTTTGACACATTAAATTAACAGGCCTTTGCCATATTTATTGGGTCTGGCCATTGAGGTATAGGTCCCATTCTGGTATTTTGTAATCCCATCCGGAGGTTCGTCATGAACCGCTCTTTTTTACCTTAATCGAGAATTATATGACCCGATTTATATTTATCACTGGTGGTGTTGTTTCTTCCTTAGGGAAGGGAATCGCTTCTGCTTCATTGGCCGCTATCCTGGAAGCGCGTGGCCTCAAAGTCACCATGTTAAAACTGGACCCTTATATCAATGTTGATCCGGGCACCATGAGCCCATTTCAACATGGTGAAGTTTATGTCACTGAAGACGGGGCCGAAACTGACCTGGATCTGGGGCATTATGAACGCTTCATCAATACCCGGATGACTCAGAAAAACAATTTCACCACCGGCCAGGTCTATGAAAATGTGATTCGCAAAGAGCGTCAGGGTGAGTACCTGGGCGCGACGGTGCAGGTTATCCCGCATGTTACTGATCAGATAAAAGAGAACATCATTGAGGGTGCAGGGGATGCCGATATTGCCATGGTGGAAATTGGCGGTACGGTCGGTGACATCGAGTCATTGCCGTTTTTGGAAGCCATTCGTCAGATGGGTGTGGAGATGGGGCACGAACATGCGTTGTTTATGCATCTGACGTTGCTGCCTTATATTCCTACGGCCGGTGAACTGAAAACCAAACCAACACAGCATTCTGTTAAAGAGTTACGCTCTATTGGTATCCAGCCTGATATCCTGCTGTGTCGTGCCGAAAAGGAAATACCCGAGAACGAACGTAAAAAAATAGCCTTGTTCACCAATGTCGAGGAAAAGGCGGTTATTTCGGCTATTGATGCCGATAATATCTATCGTATCCCCATTTTATTGCATGAGCAGGGTCTGGATTCAATCGTCGTCGATAAATTTCGTCTGGATGTTCCTGATACCGACTTATCTGAATGGAACAGGGTGGTGGAATCTTTCACTCACCCTGAGCATGAAGTGAATGTTGCCATGGTGGGTAAATATGTTGATCTGACCGAGTCCTACAAGTCACTGAATGAATCCCTGGCACATGCCGGTATCCAGACGCATACCGCAGTCAATATCATTTATTTCGATGCTGAAAAATTCGAGGCCGAGGGAACAGCGAGCCTCGCGGGTATGGACGCGATCCTTGTTCCTGGCGGTTTTGGCGAACGCGGAGTAGAAGGCAAGATCCTGGCAGTACAGTATGCACGCGAAAACAAGATTCCTTATCTAGGAATTTGTCTGGGTATGCAGGTGGCCGTTATCGAATATGCCCGCCATGTTGCGGGGCTGGAAGGGGCACATAGTACCGAGTTCAAGAAAAATGCCAGTCACCCGGTCATCGCCCTGATCACTGAATGGCTTAATGCCGGCGGTCAACTGGAAAAACGTGACGAAGATTCAGATATTGGTGGCACGATGCGTCTGGGTGGTCAGGAGTGTCGGTTGAAACCCGGAACCCATGCCCGCGATATCTATCAACAGGATATTATTATCGAACGTCACCGCCATCGCTATGAATTTAATAATCGCTATCTTGAACAACTCGAACAGGCGGGTCTTGTGTTCTGTGGTATGTCTATCGACGAAACCCTGGTAGAGGTTGTCGAATTGGCTGATCATCCCTGGTTTGTTGCTTGTCAGTTTCATCCAGAATTTACTTCGACACCGCGCAAAGGGCATCCGCTGTTTACCAGCTATATCCGAAGCGGCCCTCAATCAGCATCAATCCAAAACATAATCAGGTACAAATCAATGCAACTATGTGGTTTTGAAGTCGGACTGGACAAACCTTTTTTCCTGATAGCAGGTCCGTGTGTTATCGAAAGTGAACAGTTGGCCATGGACACCGCCGGCCAACTCAAGGAGATTTGCGCCCATCTGGGTATCTCTTTTATTTATAAATCCTCATTCGATAAGGCCAATCGTTCCTCGATCGACAGTTTTCGTGGCCTGGGTATAGAAAAGGGGCTGGCGATCCTGCAAAAGGTGAAGGAGCAGTTATCTGTGCCGGTTCTGACCGATGTACATGAAGATACCCCCTTGGATGAAGTCGCCAGTGTGGTCGACGTGATGCAGACTCCCGCCTTCCTGTGTCGACAAACGAATTTCATTCAGAATGTTGCCAGTCAGGGTATTGCAGTCAATATCAAAAAAGGGCAGTTCCTGGCCCCCTGGGATATGAAGAATGTTGTCGACAAGGCCAAGGCCACAGGTAATGAAAACATTATGGTCTGCGAACGTGGCGTTTCCTTTGGTTATAATAATCTTGTTTCCGATATGCGTTCCCTGGCGGTAATGCGCGATACCGATTGCCCGGTTGTGTTTGATGCTACCCATTCAGTACAGTTACCGGGTGGCCAGGGAAGTTGTTCGGGCGGTCAACGTGAATTTGTACCGGTGCTGGCACGCGCTGCTGTTGCCGCTGGTATTGCCGGTTTGTTTATGGAGACCCACCCCAATCCTGCCGAGGCACTGAGTGATGGTCCTAACGCCTGGCCATTGGGAAAGATGCAGGACTTGCTCGAAACCCTGATGGCCCTGGATGAGATAACCAAACGTAATGGATTCCTGGAGCAGTCACTCTAACTTCCACGTATTTACAGTGCAAAAACTGAGCCGTCTTTCCCTGGTACACCAGGGCCGGTGGTGGCAGGGTGCTGACGATAAAATTAGCATAGTAATTGTTAAACAACCCTCATATCCTTTCATTTCTAGTCTGCATGCCTCGCTACACGTCCTTTTTTTAAGTACAATAGCCCGCAAATACGACCGATAGTAGTCATTGCATTAGTTTAGTGAGAAACGGAGATAAAATGTCCAGAATTAAAGATGTACATGCCCGAGAAATCATAGATTCAAGAGGAAACCCAACACTGGAAGCCGATATTACCCTGGAAAACGGCATCATCGGCCGCGCCATGGTTCCATCCGGTGCATCAACAGGCGAGTTGGAAGCACTCGAACTACGCGATGGTGACAAGCAACGTTATGCCGGCAAGGGTGTTCTCAAGGCCGTGGAAAATGTCAATACGAGTATTCGTAAAGCATTGATAGGCATGGAGATTAGTGATCAGGCGGGTATCGATAAAGTAATGATTGATCTGGACAGTACGCACAACAAAAGCAAACTGGGTGCGAATGCCATGTTGGCCGCCTCGCTGGCTGCCGCTCACGCTGCGGCCCATGATGCCGGCAAGCCACTTTATGAATCCCTGGTGGCACGTGACCATTATCAATTACCCGTACCCATGATGAATATCATCAATGGAGGTGCGCATGCTAACAACAGTGTCGACCTGCAGGAATTTATGATCCTGCCTGTAGGCGCGCCAAGCCTGGCAGAAGCCGTACGCTATGGTACTGAAGTATTTCATGCACTCAAGGCCGTGTTAGATAAAAAAGGCCTGAACACCGCCGTGGGCGATGAAGGTGGATTTGCCCCCGACCTTGGTTCCAACGAAGAAGCCATCGAGGTCATTCTGCAAGCCATCAAGGATGCTGGTTATGTTGCGGGCAAGGATATTTATCTGGGTCTTGATGCTGCCAGTTCCGAGTTCTATAAAGACGGAAAATATGACCTTGCCTCGGAAGGAAAACAGTTTACTTCGGCTGAGTTTGTGGATTATCTGGCTGCCTGGGTCGACAAATATCCCATCATCACCATTGAAGACGGTATGGCGGAAAACGATTGGGAAGGCTGGGATTTGTTGACAAAAAAACTCGGCTCGAAAGTACAGCTGGTGGGTGATGACCTGTTTGTGACCAACACCGAGATTTTCAAAAAAGGTATTGATCAGGATATTGCCAACTCCATACTGATAAAATTCAACCAGATTGGTACATTGACAGAAACCCTCAATGCTATCGCAATGGCTGACAAGGCAGGTTATACCGCGGTGGTTTCCCATCGTTCAGGTGAGACTGAAGACACCACGATAGCTGATCTTGCCGTCGCAACGACTGCCACGCAGATCAAGACGGGTTCGTTATCACGATCGGATCGTGTTGCCAAATATAACCAGTTGATTCGAATTGAAGAAGCACTCGGGGATCGAGCGAGCTATGCTGGCAAAAAGGCTTTTAACAACTTTTAATTTACTGGGGCTGATGCTGTGAAGTGGATAGCCCTTGTCCTGTTTTTGCTATTGGTTGCCTTACAAGGCAGGCTATGGGTTGGCGACGGCAGTCTTGCTGAAGTCAATCAGCTCAGNAAGGCGATTGATGCNCAACGACAGGAAAATAAAGTGATCAGGGAGCGTAATCTCTCCCTGGAAGCCGAGGTCAAGGATCTCAAGCAAGGCCTGGGTGCAGTTGAGGAAAGAGCACGCAGTGAGTTGGGAATGATAAAAAAGAAAAATGAAACCTTCTATCAAATCGTTGAAGAAAAAATCAAACGCTAGGCACGTTGTCTATGCCCGATAGTCGCGATCCCCGATATTGGGTGGTTATTCCTGCAGCGGGGATTGGCAGTCGTATGCAGTCTGATCGTCCCAAACAATATTTACCTTTGCAAGGCAAGACCGTACTTGAACATACGCTTGACTGCTTTCTTCATAATTCGAAAATTGCCGCGATCTATGTGGCCATTGCTGACCATGATCCCTACTGGTCGACACTGGAATTACAACAGAGCAATAAAGTCAATGAAGTACCGGGAGGGCAGGAGCGCTGTCATTCGGTTTATAATGCGCTTCTTCACTTGATGCCGGATGCCGATGAACAGGACTGGGTATTGGTGCACGATGCTGCGCGCCCCTGTTTACGCGAAGACGATATCGAGTATCTGATGGAATCATTGCGCGATGACCCAGTCGGTGGCATTCTGGCGATGCCAGTGAAGGATACGATGAAACGTGCGGATGTTGATGGTTGTATTGAAGGTACCGTTGACCGTGACCAGCTTTGGCATGCACTGACACCGCAAATGTTTCGAGTGGGTGAGCTCTTTCGCGCGATAAAAAATGCGCTGGATAAAAATATAGTGATTACCGATGAAGCATCAGCCATCGAGATGGCGGGTAAACGGCCTCGTTTGGTTGAAGGTCATGCCGATAATGTCAAATTAACTCGCCCGGAGGATTTAGCACTGGCCGAATTCTTTCTACAACAGCAAGGACGTCTCTCATGAGAATAGGGCAAGGTTACGATGTGCATCGCCTGGTCGATAACCGAAAACTGATTATAGGTGGCGTCGATATTCCCCACAGTCAGGGACTCGAAGCGCATTCTGATGGTGATGTCCTGATACATGCCTTGTGCGATGCCTTGATAGGTGCTGCCGGACTGGGTGATATCGGTCATCATTTTCCTGATACGGATGCCAGTTTCAAGGATACAGACAGTCGCGAATTACTCAGGACCGTGATTAATAAAATCAGCGACACTGGTTATAGAGTGTCGAATGCGGATTGTACCATCATTGCCCAGGCACCTAAAATGGCCAGGCACATTGAGCAGATGCGACTATACCTGGCAGCCGATTGTGATATCGCTGTTGAAAATATGAACATAAAAGCGACGACTACCGAACGCTTGGGCTTTACCGGTCGTCAGGAAGGGATTGCTGCCCAGGCGGTTGTTCTCCTCATGGATAAATAATTGACAGGCGCCTTTCCTCCCGTCTCCCGGAAGGAGGGTGAATGTGGATAATGCTATGCAAGACTCTGCCATGTTAACACCGCGTGCCTTTGGTGAAGCGCTTGCCCATGCCACTTTTCGTCAATCAGCAGCGGATTTTATCGTCGATGAATCACTGATTTTCACGCCTGACGGTAGTGGCGAACATGTTTATCTGCACGTAAGAAAAACCAATACAAATACACAATGGCTTGCTGATGAACTGGCTCGCTACACCAAGATCAAACGTCGCGATATCAGTTATGCGGGTCTCAAGGATAGGCATGCCGTGACCAGTCAGTGGTTCAGTCTTTTATTGCATAAAGATAAGGAACCTGACTGGAATGAATTCAGGCTGGAAGGTGTAGAAATCCTGGAGGCAACACGTCATCGTACAAAGCTACGTCCGGGGATGGCAAAAAGGAACCACTTTGTCATTACGCTATATCATGTGCAGTGTAGCGAGCAGGCATTACAACAAAGATTAGAACAGGTCGAACTGTTGGGTGTACCTAATTATTATGGGGAGCAACGTTTTGGTCATGATGCCTCTAATCTGGAACAGGCGAAATTACTGTTCGAAGGTAAAATAAATATAAAGTCGCGCAATAAAAAAGGCCTGTATTTATCATCAGCACGTAGTTACCTGTTTAATAAAGTCCTGGCAGAACGTGTCAGGCGGGGTATCTGGGCCACACCTATTACCGGTGATTGTATGATGCTGGATGGTACCAACAGTTACTTTTCTATCGATGATCCCGATGAAGAAATACTATCCAGGGTGACAGAATTTGATATCCACCCTAGCGGACCTCTGTGGGGGAAGGGTGAGTTACCTGCTCAGCATGCTGCCCGGCAACTGGAAAACGAAATCTTACAAGATGAAGACGTGTTCAAGTCAGGCTTATGTGGCGTCAACATGACAATGGATAGAAGATCACTGCGTATGAAACCCCGGTCACTTGCGTACGAATTACTATCACCAACAACTATCCGGCTTAGCTTTGATCTGACGGCAGGTCAATACGCTACGACTTTTTTGCATGAATTGTTTATCCTGGATGCAATTGATAAGCCGACGGCGATTGTTAGCTGATACTATTTCAAATGTTCATGGAATTGAACAGGTGCATATCTACCACGTTTCGTTGATTTGTATAGTGTGTTGTATCAGTCATTTATATGCACATCACACATCATTGTCTAACCGTGTATTTGTCCTTGATCAAGGCATCTAGGCCTGATAATACCATTTTGATGCTAACGTAGTATCAGGATAATGTGATGCCTGACCGTTTTGTAAAAAAAGACTTCCGTTACAATGAAAACACTATGGATAAGTGATAATGAGGGAAGATGATGAGTGCTACAAAAAAGACCTATAGCTATCGTTGTGGTGAAAAAATCGAACTGAAAAAAAGCCCGGAGCAGATGGTGATACGGCAATTACCGGACAGTCTGGAAGACGATGCGATAGTGACCAAAGAACAAGTTTCATCGGCTTCAACACGATTAATAACGACAGCCGATAATCTGGAATCCTTAATGCAACGCAGTCGCAGCATAGCGCCGACACATCATGCCTATTACGAGAGCCTCAGTGGCTCGGAATTTCTGATCACCGATCGAATTTTTGTAACGTTTAAAGATGAGCTGGACGATACCCAGGTGGACACATTTGCCGGACGTTACGGTCTGATTAAAAAAGCAACTTACGGCCCACGTGATTATTTATTTCAATTAACAGATCATACGGGCATGAACCCGGTCAAGCTGGTCGTATTACTCACGGAAAATGAACCACTGGTGGCCATAGCCGAACATGACCTGAATCAGCGGATGAATAAATTTCAATTTTCACCGCCGCAGGACCCGGATTATTTCAGGCAGTGGCACTTACATACCGCTTTAAATGATCCTGATTTTGATATTCGATCCAGTTCCCGCTGTGAGGATTCCTGGCGTCTGCTGGATGATTTTGGCAGTGAAGAAGTGGTCATAGCGGTTAGCGATGATGGCTGCAAACTGGATCACTTTGATTTTGACTCACCCGGTAAGTTTGCCGGATGGGGATATTTTCGCAATGAGCGTCTTGTCAATTTTGCCGATATTGATGCCGACCCCAGGCAAATGTATATACCCGGTTCGAATCATGGAACGTCATGCAATGGCGTGATCGGAGGTGAAACCGATGCTGTTCTGACGGTCGGGGCCGCAGCGGGTTGTCGTTTGCTACCGCTACAATGGGAATCGTCTGGCCCGTCCTTGTTTATCAGTGATTCAAAATTGCTGACCGCGCTGGATTATCTGGCAGACAAGGTCGATGTCATGTCTAATTCCTGGGGTGGAGTTCCCACCACGCTGTGGGCACAGCCGGTTATTAATCGACTGACGACCCTGGCTCAAACGGGTGGCAGGCGAGGACGCGGTATCGTGTTTTTATGGGCAGCAGGCAATGAAAATTGCTTAATCAATTATACTGCAGATCAGGACGTGCCTTATGACCATGGTGTACAGGAGCAGGGTGGGGCACTCGTATGGGTGGGGGTGAATACAACACGGGTTTTTCGTAACAACCTGGTGGGCATCCCTGGTCTTATGCACGTGGCGGCATTGGCCAGTACCGGTAAGCGGAGTCATTATTCCAACTATGGTCCTGGCATCTCGCTATGCGCACCTTCCAGTAATAGCCATGCCTATTATCGTATGACAGTCAGGGGATTGGGTATCACGACGGCAACAGGGGAGCCAGGTGGTGTGACGGACAGTTTTGGCGGCACCTCCAGCGCAACACCGTTGGTGGCAGGCATTGCCGGTTTAACCATTTCAGCAAACCCCGATCTTAGCGCGATAGAAGTCGTTTCCATTCTAAAACAAACGGCCTCCAAAGATCTGGATTTTGACCGCTATCCTAAAACGCCTCCTGCAAATTTTGACAATGACACAAGCTGGGATGTCTCTCCGATCGCTCCATTTGATGGTGGTGCATTTGTTGATCAAGGCGATGCCGAGGGCACCTGGAGTCCCTGGTTTGGTCATGGCCGTGTTGATGCACAAGCCGCTGTTGCAGAAGCGAAACGCAGACGACAGACGACAGGCGGGCTTTTGTTCCAGGAGACCTCGGCGCCTGACAAAAGTATTCCTGATAATAATGACAGGGGTATCAAGGATAAAATTATCTGTGCGGATGATTTTATAATCGACAGCGTCAGTGTCAGGATAGATATCGTACACAGTTATATCGGTGACTTGCAGGTCACACTGCAATCACCTTCTGGTACGACAGTTAAAGTGCACGATCGTGCCGGTGGTAGCGCGAATGATCTTCACGTTGAGTATGATATGAATTCACATCCTGGATTATTTGCCTTTAACGATGAGTCAGCCCAGGGGGAATGGATGCTGCTTGTACAGGATCTTGCCTCAGCTGATCGTGGCCGCCTGGTTAGCTGGGCGCTACAAATCAATGGAGCGACGGCAACTACTGTCAACGCTGCAGAGAGTGCGGGTATTATTATTCCTGATAATCAACAAGGCGGGATAGAAAGGTCTTTGACTATCGATGAGTCGGGATTGCTAGATCGGATTGCGGTTGAACTGGATATTACCCATACCTATATTGGTGATCTTGTTATCGAACTGATATCCCCGGACAAGATTTCGGTGCTGCTGCATAATCGAACAGGCGGCTCTCAAGACAATATTATTAGAACCTATACCCTGCTGAATACTCGTCAATTAGCCAATTTACGCGGGGCATCGATTGGTGGTGACTGGAACTTGAAAATATCAGACCATGAAGGTGCAGACCAGGGTAAATTAAATCGTTGGGCCTTGAATATAACACCTATGTCGTAATGGCTCTGTTTTTTATGACGTGTAAGGTTTATTGGGTGCTTTTTAACAGGCGGCGGCACTACCTTGCTAACGTCTCTCGAGCCATGTCCGCAACAGCGGGCATGGCTCGATTTGAGGTTATTTAGATACGGATTGTCGTACCATCGAACAGTGGAATGGTCATAGTGAAATTCTCGTTGTAGCAAAGTTTTTGCTCTTCCAGAATTCCGATAGCAATTTGTTCTCCCATTCGCAGTGATTCCAGATAATCGGTAAAGTAATGTACCCCCGCCCAGTCGCGACCTACTGATATGTTCGCGGCAATCTTATTAAGTTCACCTTCAACAGTAAGCGGGTTATCAACATTGACCGCAACCAGTGCCGATCCATCAGCATTAGGTTCGAATGCAAAAGGGAGTTCCCATCCTGTGTCGAAGAATGCCTTGAGCATGGTAATACATGCACCAGCAACGGTGGCATGTCCTGCACCATAACTGGGGTGCATAGGTGAACCTTCCGGAAAGGCCATTGGTAACAGGTAACGGTCCGAGGTGGCGGATGCATCATGTGCACGGTCATATGCCTCATTCTGACAGGCGTTATGTTTTACGACCAGATCAAGCAGGCCTGCAGCTTGTAATGTATCGTTAATGCATTTAACCGGCTCCAGTTCGGCTTTGGCATCGCTGTCTGTGACGCTATTGTAACGGTCAATCAGTCCAGCTAGTGCTTCAGGGCGTAAACGGCGGTGGATATTAAATTTCTGGTGGCGTACCGCCTTGAGGGCGCGGGTGGCGACCTCCGTGACCAGGGTTAATATATGCGGGCCTCCAAATGACGCGAAGCCTTGTTGTTTGTCGCGTACGTCGGGTGCGAGGAAAGGAATGCCTGGGTCAAGTGGCGCTTTCATGCCTAACAGAATGAGGCAGGCATTCAAGTAGGCCTCATACAGTGCATCATAATGGACATAAGTCGCCAGATCCCGAGGCGTTGTGATGAAACGGTGAGTGGGGTTATTAATATACTGTTCCAGACCGCCCATGTCAGCACCATTCTGGACATCCACCCAGGCCTCATAGGTGGTCATGTAATCCAGGCAAGGCTTGGCAAATCGCACTTGTTGTCCTGTTTGCAGGGCACCGTAGGCGATCTTGCCATCACTGGCCTCATTGAGGGCATCACAGCCATTGATTCCTGTGTTGCCGACTAATAAAAATTGCGACAGATAAGGTCCGACATTGTCACCAGGAGAGACGCCACGAAATACGGTTTGTAATGTCAGGTCATCAATGGAACGCTGGCGTGCCTGTTCATAATCTTTCAGGTCGCAACAATTGCTCTTGAACCAATCCAGTTTTTTAAGGATATCGATAGCCTTATTAACTTTCACTTTTGGCTTGCAATCACAATCGCAAAGATCGGCATTTAATTGTTTACCTAATCCGGGATCACGAAATTGCGAAAAATGAGTATCCCGCAGTAAGGCCATCAGATAGACTTCGGCCATTTCGGCAGTGAGTTCATCACTTTTGAGTGTGGGTGCAGGTGGCATGGTCACTGCTTGTGCATCCGGACCTTCAAGATCGAGTAGTAGGCCGGCAGCCTGGCTTTCCCAGGCACGTACACCCGCAGGTTTGGCTTTTTCTTTGGGTTTCTTTTTACCATGCGGGTTCTTTAATACATTGGTATCTTGTGCAGCATGAGACTCCCAGCATTCAGAGGCAGGGGGTGTATCACATGTAATCTTGGATTTGCTCAGACAGCCCTTTGTGACCGGTTTTGTGACCGGTTTTGCGACAGGTCCCAATGGTGTCGCAATAAAATCATATGTATCACCTGATTGAATACCCAGTACAAACTGGCGGTAATCCGGTGGATTCAGCAACAGGCCTGTTTTAGGATCATGGGGTAATCCCTTGGTGAAGTTGGCGATGTAACTGCATTCCTTATTATCACCCCCTTGGCGATAACGACATTCCTCACCATTATTAAGGTGTCTGGGATGATGGCGGGATACAGCCAGATCAGTGGCATTATCACGTGTTGTACGCGCTTGTTGACGACGTGTTTGATTATTCATATTACTATCTCCTTGTATGACGAGTGCATAGTTAGTTATCGCTCCCGTGTTAAAGTTTTCCCGGTTATGAACAGAACTATTGTTATGAGTGATTGAGTAGCATTAATTATTTAATATTTATGCTATAGGCACGACGCATATACCCTGCGGGGCCCATGTTTGATAAACCTCCTTATGCTGTAGATAAAGAAAGAAAATAAAAAAATATAGAAGGCACCGATATAACTCATGAATTCAATTATGCGTGTGCCAGGTGTCGAAGTGACGATGTCTGTTGTCTTTAACAGTCCTGTTACAGTCCATGGTTGTCGACCCACTTCCGAAACGCACCATCCTGCAATAGTAGCGACAAGGCCACTTGGCATCATGGCGATACACATACGAAGAAACCAGTCGTTATGGTAAAGACGCTTCTTTTTTATAAGAACCAGGCCGGTGAGTCCGGTGATTAACATAAAAATTGAAATAATGACCATGATGCGGAAACTGAAAAATACGATAGGTACATTTGGACGCTCCATTTTCGGGGTTTCTTTTAATCCAATCAGTTCACTATTAATATCGTGAGTAATAATAAGGCTGGCCAATTTGGGAATTTCCAGGCTATGCCGATTGTATTCATTCTCCTGGTCAGGGATTCCAAACAAAACCATTGGCGCCCCTTTTTGTGTTTGCCATAATCCTTCAATGGCAGCTATTTTGAGTGGCTGGTATTCATGTGTGTTCATTCCATGTAAATGGCCAAGGAAGATTTGAACGGGCGTGATGATAATGACAGCAATCAATGAAAATCGCAGGCTATGGCGGGCAAAATAACGATGTTGTTTTTTAATAAGGAACCATGCAGATATACCCAATATAAAAAAAGCACTTGAAAGGAATGCCGCAACCAGCATATGTGAGAATCGATAGGGAAAGGATGGGTTGAAAACTGCCGAGGCCCAGTCGTGGATAATTATTTGATCATTGATCAAGGAAAATCCATCGGGTGTCTGCATCCATGAATTACGAGCAGTTATACAGACTGCAGAGATGAGCACGCCCAGTACCATCATAAGGGTGGCGGTGAAATGCAGGCGTTTGCCTACTCGCTGCCATCCCCAAATCATAATGCCAAGCGTACCGCCTTCAAGCAGGATGACATTGACTAATTCAATATTTCGGATGGGTACTAATATCGATGCCGTTTTTTCATAAAACCCAGCGAAGCTCGTATCCAGCTGATACGATAGTACAACACCTGTTATCATGCCGATTAAAAATACGACAGTAAACGGCTTCAGCCAGAATTGATACTGGATAAGATAGATTTTCTTTTTTGTTTTTAGCCATAAAAATTCCTGTATGGCAAGGTAAAAAGCCAAACCTATGACCAGGCACGGGAATATAATATGAAAACTGGCGGTCAAACCAAATTGTAGTCGTGACAGAATGACGGGATCAAACTCCATGTCAGTATTCTCCTTTCGATCATTTTCCAGGTTGTCTTGTTGTGACGTATGATCGTTTATATGTCAGTTGAACTGATCAGCATTCGACTACCTATCATAGTGACGCACCACGTTGCTTCAGATTGAAGAAAGCATCCAGCGTACGCTGGCTCCAGTGGCTGTCAGGCTGAATAGAGAGGCAACATAAAGTCCGGTAAACCAGGCTTTCTTATTAAGTGAATATCCTGAGTTATGATATAAGTGGGCGATAAAATTCATTAGGGCATTTCCTTTTTGTTGCATTGTTTTAGTGCTATTCACTTCGATCTCTCCATTAAAAATCATAATAGTTTTTTACAGGAGTCATTGGTGAACGCGATCTTTAATATTAATTGGGCGTATCGGTAATCCAGATCCTGTTAAGACAAAGACTATAGTGAGGAGTGTTGTACGTCAGTGTGATTTTCCCTTTAAGAATGTGAATATTTAACGGCCATACTTGGTGGCGTGATGAATTTTAAAAGAGGCATGAGAAAGGATTTGTGATGGTTATAGATAGTATAAAGTATACTGAAGGGGTATTTTGGAAATTGATAATATTGTCGTTAAGCTTCCTTCGATAATATTTTACTGTCATTATTAAACGAGCTAACAGATAGTTGCTTAAGTCATTGGGATATGAAAGGAGCTAAATTAAGCAATAAAATAGCCGTATTCGTGATTGCGAGCTAATGGCCGTTGAATATCAATGTAATTAAATTGTGGCCGATAGCGTAGTAATCACTGGCTTATATACTTCGTTTCATAGAGATTGCTTCACTGTCGTTCGTAATGACAGCACTTGTCATCCTATGCTTGAAATAACTCGCAGACAATAGGATATTACCTGTGAGCCAGGAGAAAGGAAAGAGACCGTGTCTGTCATGAGTTCTCAGAAACTGTTCGCGATGCGGGTCGCCTTTCTCCGTCCTTACCGATTTCGGACAGTTCATTGGGGCATGACCCCGCATTCAGGATTGATGAAAGCGTAAGGATTCTCAACAGTCATGACGCTAGAGAGGTTACCCCATGATCATAGGAATCGATATTAGCAAACAGACATTTGATGTCGCCTGGATGAGTGCAGAACAGGGGCATCATCAGTCATATGATTACAACGAAAAAGGAATCGGTGCGTTGTTAAAAGACGCGCCATCAACGGCCCATTATGTCATGGAGGCCACGGGTGTTTATCACACACGCCTGGCCTTGATGCTCTATCAGTCAGGCCGACAAGTCAGTGTCGTCAACCCCCTGGTAATCAAACGTTTTGCGCAGATGCAGCTGTCTCGTGTCAAGAGTGACAAGGCGGATGCCGAGCTCATACGCAGTTACGGGGAGCAACATGCCGTGTCACCTTGGTCACCGGCCTCAACTGACGTGATTGAGCTACAGCAAGCCCATGGCTGGCTGGATGATCTGATCAGAGAGCGTACACGTCTACAAAACCGACAGGAAGCCCATGCACACCAGGCCACGGCCAGCGCCTATGTTAAAAAGCAGATGAAGACACAGCTGCGGCATCTGGACAAGCAGATCAAGGACTGTGAGCATCATCTTGAGGTGATCGTAAAAAAGTCTTTTGCTGACGTTTATGCGCGTTTACTGACTATCCCTTCTATCGGTTCGAAAACGGCGATCGAGCTGATAGTCGTAACGGATGGGTTTTACCGTTTTGAGGATGTGAAGGCGCTTTGCGCCTATATCGGCGTTAGCCCGACGACCTTCCGCTCAGGCACCTCCGTCAAGGGTAAGGGTGGCATCGCCAAGATGGGTCAAGGTAGAATGAGGCAGTTATTATATCTGTGCAGCTGGACAGCCAGGAGCTGCAACCCCGCTTGTCGAGAGTTGTACCTGCGTTTAAAGGCCACAGGAAAACCGCCTAAGGTCATCAGTATTGCCATTGCACATAAGTTACTGAGACAAGCTTTCGCTGTCGCGACTAAAGGGACGCCTTATTCAGAAAGTTATGCCTGATGACTTGATTTTAAGCACAGTTCATCGCGAGGTGCCTTGACCATCGGTAAGGTACCCATAATGAAACCCGAAGGGGTTCTATGGGCGTTTGTGCCGCGGCGATCTGTTAAATAAGATATCCAGCCCAAACGTAAGTTGATCTGGCACTATCTTTCGAGAGATTGCTTCACTATCGTTCGCAATGACAAGCTACAAGGTGAAATTTTATGTCATCGCGAGGTGCCTTGACCATCGGTAAGGTACCCATAATGAAACCCGGAGGGGTTCTATGGGCGTTTGTGCCACGGCGATCTATTAAATAAGATATCCAGCCCAAACGTAAGTTGATCTGGCACTATCTTTCGAGAGATTGCTTCACTATCGTTCGCAATGACAAGCT
>JGI24023J19991_10001091_pt1 | contig 21219 bp, 24 predicted proteins | sample Cruoilmetagenom1_FD_19991 | JGI IMG/M metagenome (IMG submission 19991) | reverse complement strand
TGTTGCTCTTTTAAGGCGACGTCACTGATATCTGCCAGACTATCCAGCAAGGGCTTGATGACATCCACCGTGGCATCTGTCTGTAACAACAAGGCATTATCACGGGCGAAATCCGCCAGTTGTTCATCGACCAGTAAACGACCATTTCCCAGGATAATAACACGGTCACAAACCGCCTCGACTTCCTGCATGATATGTGTCGACAGGATAATAGTGGCGTGCTCGGAATAACGTTTGATCAAACGGCGCATATGCAGGGTCTGCGTAGGATCAAGACCATTGGTGGGTTCGTCCAGTATCAGGACCGCCGGGTTGTGCAAGATAGCCTGGGCAACACCCACTCGTTGTTTATAACCACGCGACAAGGTAGCGATCGGCTGGATAGCTTTATCCTGCAATTCCGTCTGTTCGATCGCATCCAGTACTGCCTGCCATCTTTTTTGTCCGCTCAGTCCACGCAGGCCCGCCACATACTCAAGGTAGTCAGCAACCAGCATTTCCGGGTACATGGGTAGATTTTCAGGCAGGTAGCCTATCATTGTTTTGACGGCTTCGGCCTGTTGTGAAATGTCTTTATTATCGATACTGATAACACCACTGTCAGGCTCAAGATAGCCAGTCAGCATTTTCATAATGGTGGTTTTACCTGCGCCATTATGTCCCAGGAGGCCAACAATCTCGCCTTTACCTATATTGAATGAAACCTGATTAACAGCGACAAAATCGCCGAACTGACGACTTAGCGAATCCACCAGAATCATTAGTGCTCCTTTTTATTAACCATTAACAAATTACAATAACACAACATCCATTAATGGCTCACAATTATTCCATACTATTCCGTTTTTTGGCAATCCTGGCAAACGCCATAAATATACAGGCAATGATCGGTCATCTCGTAACCGGCCTTTTCAGAAATTTCATGCTGTAACTTTTCAATGGTCTCATCGATAAACTCATCCACACGTCCACAGCGTACACACACGATATGGTCGTGGTGATTACCCAGATTCATCTCAAATACCGAATGCCCCGTATCAAAATGGTGGCGTGTGACCAGGCCGGCAGTTTCAAACTGGGTCAAGACTCGATAGACCGTCGCCAGACCTATCTCTTCGCCGGCTTCCAGCAATAGTTTGTAGACATCCTCGGCACTAAAATGCCGTGTCTTGCTGCTTTCGAGAATTTCGAGGATTTTCACCCGTGGCAAGGTGACCTTGAGCCCGGCTTTTCGAAGATCTTGTGATTCCAAATCTTTCCTCTCTTATATGGTCAGCAGAATTTGCATGGGTTATGATCTGCTACTTGTAAAACAAACATTGTAAATTTAAATGAAAAAGCTTCTCATTCTTATTGTATGTGGTCTGACCTCTATTGTCACTGGCTGTTCCAACTATATCCCTGCCTATAAAATCGACGTTCAACAAGGCAATATCCTCACCCAGGAAGATATCAACCAGATCAAGACCGGGATGGACAAAAACAAGATCCAGTACATCCTCGGAAGCCCCACTATCACAGACCCGTTTCATGCCAATCGCTGGGATTATGCCTACACCCTCAAACCTGGTTGGGCTGATTTAGAGAAAAAGAATGTAACTCTTTATTTTGAAAAAGATATTCTGGTAAAAATGTCAGGTAGCGTGCAGCCAGAACAAGACGCGAGCAAGATAGCAAGTAATTACAAAAAACAGGAAGTATTAGTGGTTAATCCGGTCGTCAAGGAAAAACCCGGCTGGTTAAAACGCATCTGGATCAGTTTCTTTGGCAATGAAGATGATTACGAGCTGGATTAAGCCTTAGGTCCAGATGGGAAGCTGATAATCCACCATCTTGCATCATGAGCTGGATTTAAGCCGTGAAAAGGCTCGATCTTTAATGATGCATAAGGATCTTCTTATGCGGTCATTTTTATCATAGGGACAGAGAGAAAAGGACTTCATCATTCTGCTTCATTGTTCGTATTGCCGTAACGCCTCCGTCATCCAGTCCACAAACACTCGGACCCGGGCAGACATCAGTTTAGAATGAGAAAAAACCAAACTGACAGGCATGGGTGGCGCTTCAAATTCAGACAGCAATATTGTCAGTTTTCCTTGTCTTACCAGCGGCTCGACTTGATAAGAAAGAAACATCCCAATCCCTAGACCGGCTACGCAAGCATCGATTGCAGCGGGTGCCTGGTTACAACCGAAAGCACCTTTGATTTGGATGGATAACGGCTTGCCATTATCAAAGAATTGCCATGTTGGTCCTGGCGTTAACCCGGTAAAACGCACACATTCACGTGTTGAAATTTCTTCTGGTCGTTTAATTGGCCCCGTTTTTTTTATGTATTCAGGACTGGCGCACACCACTCGGCGAATTTGACCGATCGACTTGGCGATCATAGATGAATCACTAAGATGACCAATACGAAAAGCGACATCAACCCCCTCTTCCACTAAATTAACGACTCGATCCAATAACAACAGGTCAACACTGACACGATTGTAACGTTGTAAAAAACGGGTAATCGCCGGTGCCACATGCATTTTGCCAAACATAACCGGGGCTGTGACGTTGAGATGGCCAATTGGTTCGCTTTGTTGTGAGCCAAGCTCAAGCTCTGCCTCTTCAATATGTGAAAGAATTTGTCGGCAGCGCTGCAGGTATTGCTGGCCCTCGTCGGTTAAGGCGATACGTCGGGTAGTGCGATTAAGTAGTTGAACATTCAATGTTTCTTCAAGCGCAGCCAATGTTCTAACCACTGATGGTAGTGACTTATTCAACATCTGCGCCGCTGCAGTCAAACTCCCTTTATCGACGATCTGAACAAAGGTTGCCATTGCTATTAATTTATCCATAGCGGCACATTACTCCAGATAATGAAAGAGTTAAATAGAATTTTCGGTATTTATTCCGAACTTTGAATCACTCACACTTCTGTTCGTACGGTTTTGATAAGAACTACCGTATATCAGCGGATTATATTTTATGACTTAGGGAACCTCTGATTTATTAGTCATTGCGAGGAGAGTAGCGACGAAGCAATCTATAACTACCTGATTCTATTTAACAGATTGCCGCGCTGCGCTCGCAATGACTCAAGACTTTCAATTAATCAGAGGTTCCTTAGATACGGGAGAAACAGCAATGAAAGTAGCAATTATCGTTTTATCAGACCCTAAAAATGGCGAAGAAGCATTAGGACGCGTGTTCAATGCACTGGCAATGGCGTACGACTATAAGCAGCAAAATAACGAAGCTATTATTTTGTTTCAAGGGACGGGAACTCGTTGGATCGCTGAACTCAGTCAATCCGACCACCCGATTCATGGTCTATTCGAGTCCGTTAAAGACACAGTGGCAGGCGTTTCCTGTGGCTGTGCCGAGGTTTTTGGCGCGACTGAAGATATAGAGAAATCTGCCTTTGATTTTATCAAGGACAACGCAATACCAGGGACTGCCGGCTTGCCTAGCCTACACAAGCTTGCATCCAAAGGTTACACCATTTTGACTTTTTAGAATGTGAAAACCGGGCAGTACAACTCATCACGATCAACTGCCCGGATTCATATTTTCGTTATCGACTAACAGGAAAATCACCATGAGCATATGTAACCTCTATCATGAAGGCGAACTGGCCATACAACAACGAGCCAATGTCACTGAAATGGCCCAAATGAATGGCCGCATGGTCAATAAAACAATTCCTGCAGGGGCGTTACGATTTATTGAACTGCAACCGATGGCGGTTATCAGCAGCATCGATCCAAAGGGTCAGGTCTGGGCTTCGATACTTTTTGGTCAACCAGGATTCATACGGGCCTTGAATGATCACACCCTGGAAATTGATCTCTCCCAACCACGCACGGCAAAAGATGATCCCTTATGGAACAACTTGATAGAAAACCCAGGTGTTGGTCTTCTGATTATCGAACTGAGTTCACGCCGACGGCTGCGGATTAACGGACAGGTAAGAAGCGTTTCTGCTGAACGTCTTATTGTTGATATCGAACGTGCATACCCCAACTGCCCTAAATACATCCAACGTCGACAATGGAAAATGTCCATCAATAAAGAACCGCTCAAAATACCCATCAGCACACAAGGGGTAGAACTCAATGAAACACAAAAAAACTTAATCGCCAATGCAGATACCTTCTTTGTAACCAGTGCCCACCCTCATCATGGTCTCGATGCCTCCCATCGCGGCGGTCATCCAGGGTTTGTACATTTAATCAAAGATCAACAACTGCGTATTCCTGATTTTTCGGGCAATAGTATGTTTAATACATTAGGAAATTTTAGCAGTTATCCGTATGCTGGCCTGATATTTATTGATTTTGAGCACGGGCGCTTGTTACAGCTCACGGGCCGCACAGAGATTTTATGGGATCTTGATGATACGCATGAAGAAACTGGCGGCACCCAGCGTTACTGGCAATTCGACATTTCAGCCTGGCAAGAATGCTCACTTCCTTTTCATATCGATTGGGAATTATTGGATTATTCCCCTTATATTCCAAAGAAAGTCCATGGGCCTTCTTCTAACAACATGCTGTCGCACACGATTAAATAGTTCAACATGAAACCGAACATATCAAATCCTTGCAGTTACGTACGACTGACAAGGTGGGTATCGTGAGTCCACTCACGTTGCACAGGTACAAATTAAAATGACAACTCGATTAGTCATATCGAGATCTTAAGATAAACCACAGCTATCATTCATGATAAAGGGGGATTTTATGAAACACATTCTACTCTTACTGGCCGATGGATTTGAGCCGATGGAGGCTGCAGGTTTCACCGATGTTTTCGGTTGGGCAAATATCGATGGAGAAGAAAAAATTAAGTTGGTCTCCGTTGGGCTACGGACACCCTTAAAAGCAACCTTTGGTTTTTCGGTTATTCCTGATCAACTTTTAGCAGATATTGAACTCGATAAATTTGATGCGGTGGCTATTCCGGGCGGTTTTGAAGGCGCTGGTTTTTACAAAGATGCCTATGCTGATGAATTCCTGGACGTGATCCGTTATTTTGAAACGGCAGCTAAACCGATCGCAACGGTTTGTGTTGCTTCTTTATCACTGGGCAAAGCAGGCATCCTCAAAAATAGACGCGCTACAGTTTACCACAGTGTGGATGGCACGCGGAAAGCTGAGCTGGAAGCCTTTGGCGCGATCTTCGTTGATAATGCCATAGTAAAAGATGGAAATCTTATTTCTTCAACAGGCCCTGGGACCGGTATCGAAGTCGCCTTTGAGCTCCTTGCAGACTTAACATCAGCAGAAAATAGCAACCATATTCGGGCATTAATGCGAATACCAGAACCCGATATTAACTGGAGAGCTACTCCACAGATTCTACCCTGAGAATGTCATGCTGAGTGGGTTTGTCCATTTTTGTAAAAGATTCACCAGCGATATAAACATTAACAGGTTGTGGATAAGCAGACTTAGTCTTACTCACCACTTTTTTCAGCCGCCCCCTTGGTCATCACCTTACCCTCGGCCGCACGTTTACGTCGAACCTCTTTGGGGTCAGCAATCAGGGGGCGATAGATCTCCACCCTGTCTCCCTCTGATAATACCTTATCCAGCTTGGCCAATTTTCCAAATATACCAACTCGATTGACCGTTCCCAGCTCAATACCCGGGAAATGATCAAGGATGCCAGATAACTTGATGGCATCTTCAATCGTGGCACCGCTATCGACGTGAACGGCTATCAATTGCTGTTCAGCCGGTAAGGCATAAGCCACTTCCACTTTGATTTTGTGTTTATCATCCATACAGATCAGCTGCCCTTTGACAAAAGGCATCGACCAGGGTGTTAGCGACCTGACTAAATACAGGCCCAACGACCATGGCAACCATTTTGCTATTGAAATCGAAATCCAGATCAAGGATCACCTTACAGGCCTGCTCACTGAGAGATTCGAAGCGCCAGAAACCCTCCAGGTGCCGAAATGGCCCCTCGACCAGTTTCATCTCGATCATTTTTCCCGGCATTAAACGATTACAGGTGGTAAATTCCTTATGCACAGCCCCCTTGGCAAGCTCGAGTCTGGCCGTCACCCTATCGCTGTCGCGGCTGATCACCGCAGAAGATCGACACCATTGCAGGAAATCAGGATAGGCCTCGATATCATCAACCAGGGCATACATTTGCTCTGCGCTATAGGGCGTGAGAGCGTGTCTGTGAATTGTCGTCACTAAAACTCCAATGTGTTACAAAACAGGCTTGAACAACACATAGGTATTGACCCATTCCTGCAAGGCAAAAACAAAAATAACCAGGACCAGTACCGGTGTGATATAACGCACCATGAACTGCCAGACCTTATAGAACACCTGACTTTTCATCTGCAACTCTTCGCGGGTAAGGTCGGGGCGTATTATCCATCCTGCGAAGATTGCAATCAATAGGCCAACCAGGGGTAACAGCACCAATGTGACGAGAGCATCAATAAACTGGAACCCGCTCAGATCAAAAAAGCGGTGCTGAAGATTGGGAGTGTGTATACCCACCAGCGTAGCAACTGACTCAAAAATATCACGTAATGTGGTGCCGGAAACCGAAAACACACTAATAACACCCAACAACCAACACAGTATTCCAGACCAAGTGGCCGCCTGAACCCGTGTCATACGGAATTTTTCCATCATCCACACCACGGTGGGTTCAATCAAGGCAATCGCTGATGTCAGGGCAGCGAAAAACAACGCCAGATAAAACAAGCCCCCGAGAAATCCACCATAAATCATCGAACCAAAGGCGACAGGTAATGTTGTAAACACCAGCCCAGGTCCCTGAGCCGTCGAAAGCCCATAGGCAAACACGATCGGGAAAATAGCCAGCCCCGCCAACAAGGCGATAACGGTGTCAGCCAACGCCACGGATACCGTAACACCCGCAACAGAAACATCCGCTCTCAGGTAGGCACCATAGATAATGATGGTGCCCACACCTACGCCCAGAGTAAAGAAGGCATGCCCCATGGCCGTCATGATGCCTTTATATGTAAATTGATAGGCACCGTTTGCATCCAGTATGTATTGCCCCAGTGAGTCCCTGAGATAAAACAGTTTTTTAAAATCCGTATCAAACAAAAAACTGGCGCCGTTGACGAAGGTATCTGTCTGCAAGGCATTCGCGACCAGGATCAGTAATAGCCCCACCAGTAATGGCATCACCAGGGAAACCGTTTTTTCCAGGCCACGATGCACACCGCGGGCAACGATAATACAAGTCACCACCATAAACAGGGTATGCCAGGCCAGCAGCGTTTCCGTACTCGAACGAAAATTGTTATACAGATACATAACGGCGTCTGCACTTTGCCCTTCGAATTGACCACTTGCCATTCTGATGCTGTAGGCCATCACCTCACCGCCGACGACACTGTAATAAGACAGGATCAGAAATCCTGACAACATGGCGATTATCCCTACCCAGGCCCACTGTCTACTCTTATGTTCCTTGTTGGCGATATCAGCGATGGAATGAGATGGACTTTTCTCTCCACGCTTACCAATCACAACCTCAGACATAAACAGGGGAATGCCAATCAGTAGTACAAAGAAAAGATAGAGAAATACAAAGGCACCACCACCGTTTTCACCAGCAACATAGGGGAACTTCCAGATATTCCCCAAACCGACAGCGGCACCGGTAGCGGCGAGAAAGAACGTTGATCGTTCAGACCATTTTAAATGCTGTGTTGCATTGTCAGCATTCATGATTTACTGACCAGGATCAGCCATGGATAATAGCAGACTTATTGAGTATCACGGCCTACTTCCCTATCGAGTTCACCGCTACGTAATTTGCCCAGGTAGTTATGCAGCGCCTCTTTCACCTTGCCATGCAACAAATACAGGGCAATGAAGTTAGGGAATGCCATACCCAATAATAACAAATCACTAAAATCAAGGATATTGCTGGCACTGGTAATCGAACCGATGATCACAAACATGACAAAGATTATACGATAGGCCATCGATGACTTTTCACCGAATAGATAAGTCCAGCAACGCTCTCCATAGTAAGACCAGGAGATCATAGTGGAATAGGCAAACAAGACGACCGATATCGAAAGCAAGGTGGGAAACCAGGAGATCACTGTACCAAAGGCATAGGCGGTTAAGGCAGCGCCTTCCCTGGCCTTGACCAGTTCTGCGGTTTCCGGCGCATCATAAACACCGGTGATGATGATAACCAGTGCCGTCATGGTACAGATCACAACCGTATCGATAAACGGTTCCATCAGCGCGACAATTCCCTGTCTCACTGGGTACTTCACTCTGGCCGTGGCATGCGCAATCGCTGCAGAACCGATACCCGCTTCACTGGAAAAGGCGGCGCGCTTGAAGCCTTGCACCAACACACCGATCAAACCACCTACCCCGGCAGCCGGGGTAAAGGCCTCGGTAAAAATCTTACCGATAGCCATCGGGATATCGGCTGCATTGGTAATAATAATCCACAGGCAAGCAAGTAAATAGATCAACACCATGCTGGGTACAATCGCCTCAGCGGTATGGGCGATACGGCGGATACCACCGATGATAACGATGCCCACAAGAAAACTCATTATCATACCAAATATCCAGGGTTGCTCAGCAAAGACGGGTACTTGTTGCTTGACTGCACTCAAGGCCTGACTCACCTGGAAGGCATTACCACCACCCAGGGAGGCGCCAATGGCCAGAAAACAGAAAAGAATAGCGAGCACCTTGCCGGTTCTACGCCAGCCTTTTTCAGCAAAACCACGCGATAGATACTCCATTGCCCCACCCATGATATGGCCGTCGGGCCTGACTTCACGGTACATTTGCGACAGTGTTGCTTCGGTAAACTTGGAGGTCATACCCAACAGACCGGCAATGATCATCCAGAACGTGGCTCCCGGACCGCCAATAATAATGGCAATGGCCACCCCGGCGATATTACCCAGACCCACCGTTGCCGACAGTGCCGTGGTCAAGGCCTGGAAGGAGCTGACTTCACCCTCGGCGCCTGGAACCTGATATTTGCCGCGAAGGATAAGATAGGCATGTTTGAACATGCGCAGATTGATAAAACCCATGCGGATGGTCAGGAAGACAGCACCGACCACCAACCAGGCGACGATAAACGGCATGCTCGGCTCTAACGGGTTGGAATTGCCTGGAGTGACCATTTGAAAAATATCAAAAAAGAAAATAGCACCCAGATAACCATTGACCACACCAAACCAGTCATTCAATGTACGTGTGGTTTCATTAGGTTCTGCTGCCATCACCGAGGCACTGGAGGCTATAAAAAACAACAACAGTAAAATTGAAAAAATCCCGAATCGCTTATTATTCATATTCTATTCACCTGGATAAGTCACTGGCCCAAAGTCTGACAGAACGTGCTTGAACTGTTTTTATTGACTAATACCCTATCATAATCAATAACAAACGTCATTCTGATAAAGAACAGGATTAATGTTCATAAATACGTAATTCACTGTATAATCCGCCAATGGCCACAAAAAAATCCAAAAAAACCGGTAAACCCTCCTCTACCATCGCGCTGAACAAAAAGGCAAAATTTGACTTTTTTATCGAGGATCGCTTTGAAGCAGGTCTGTCCCTGCAGGGCTGGGAAGTGAAAAGCCTTCGAGCAGGCAAAGTGCAGCTGGCCGAGAGCTATGTATTCATTAAAAACGGTGAGGCATTTATTTCGGGTATGGTCATAGCACCACTGGGTACAGCCGCCGCCTATACAAACCCTGAACCCACACGCATTCGTAAACTACTGCTGCATCGACTAGAGATAGATAGATTAATGGGCGCTATTGACCGCAAAGGCTACACCCTCGTAGCACTGGCCCTGTACTGGAAACACAGCAAGGTTAAGCTGGAAATTGGCCTGGCAAAAGGTAAAAAAGACTACGACAAACGTGCCACTCAAAAAGACCAGGACTGGAAACGCGAAAAAGCCCGAATATTAAAACACGGCTAAATAAAGCCATCCCTAGCCACTAGCTACACGCTACTAGCCACTTTTCAATAAAAACCACAAATCCTAACCCACCACACGACTTGAATAAGCCCCAAACAACCCCCATAATATACACATGGGGGCGACCTGGCTTCGACGTGGGTCGCGAAACCTGAAGTGCATGTAGAGGAACAGATTACCTCTTAAATCCAGCTGTAACACTTATAGTTGCCAACGACGACAACTACGCTTTAGCCGCTTAAAAACCGGTTTAAAGCCCTCTGACTGAAGCCGTGTCTATGCGTTCAGGTTCCAGGGGTCATATCTCATAGGATCGCGATGAAGCTTGTTCGAGGTGGATTCGTTAAAACTTAATCGAAATCGCGTTGCGTCTTCCATTGCCCACCGGGTAGCGTACCGTTAAATTAATAGGTGTGGATAAACATGTAGAGCTGATGGCAGAGGGCTTGCGGACGCGGGTTCGATCAATACAAGGGTCGCGCTTGCTCGCAAGAGTAAGATGAAAACGGAGCTCACATCGGTGAAACCTAAGGTCACTAAGACTAAGGCAATACCGAGGGGTAGGAAGAAGGCTAACTTCATGCCTGCCCTGTAGAGACTTATAGACTCGCTGTGTGATAGCCATATCACTGAGCGAATACTAGGATTCATCTTTAATACTACAAGATGAATAACACGCTCCGCCCCTGGATTCGTCCAGGGTGAAGGTATAGTCCAGCCCTTATCGAAAGATTTGGATAAGCTGTCCCGCCGCCTCCACCAAATAACCTCCCTGACATGGAGTCAGGGAGTTTTTTTATCTAGGGAATATTTGCCAGGATGGCCAGTTACAAACAAACTAAAAAACTCGCTCAGACTGATGCCGCGTATATTGCAGGCATTATCGATGGAGAAGGCACTCTGTCGCTTTCTCGAAAACACAAAAGTGATAACCGCCAACTCGTTATTAGCATCAGCAATACTGAACGGCAACTTTTGGAATATGTTCTGGGCGTTGTTGGGACCGGTAAACTAACTAATAAAAAAAACCTACAAAGACAAGCATACACCCAGCTTTACCTATTCAGTCACTAACAGACAAGCCCTGGATTTACTCAAGCAAATCACACCCTACCTTAAAACTTATAAAGTGAATCGCGCTAAACTAGTTTTATCTCACTATATAAGACTGACACCCAGAAATGGTAAATACAACGACATAACATTAAGGGAAAGAGAAGACTTTATTAATAGTTTTTTTTCGATTAAGCCCTGATTTATAAACAAACAACTACATTATATAGCATCAACATTTAGTATATTAAATTATAAAATTGATCTGCGGGTTCGATTCCCGCCGCACTTAGAATCCCTACGGGCTTCATTAAGCGTACCTACGCTTCGCTACGGCACCTCCACCAAACAAATTCCCTAACATCTGTCAGAGAGTTTTTTTTGAGTTCTATTTTGATGGCTTTTGATTCAGCCACTCAACCATTAACTCTTTAATCTGAGTCTGATATTTTATGCCGTTAAAATCACATTGCTGCCGAAAGGTCGCCAGTAAAGATTCGGGTATCTTGATACTGATCAATTTACTTTTATCACCTGGACATTGCATCAAACGATAGTTTTCAAGAAACGTCAGCACTTGTTTGGGCGTGGCCTTGCTACACTGTGCTAAGTATTCATCACTGAAATATTGAATTGTTTTCACAAAAGTTTCTCCAACGCCTTTATGTCTTCTAAATCCTGGGGGCGACCGGCCTGCTTTTTCATTGCAATCAGGTCAGGAATACTGACTACCTTCACGATCATTCGGTCCACTTTTTTGTCAACCGTCTTGACTGTCTTCAGGTCCTGGGTGATCAAAATATCGACCATCTCCAATGGATTGGATGGGTGGTAAAAAGACCATGCCATCAGGTTTTTATTACGAATATATTCATCACGAAAATCGAATACATCAGTCGCCGTCACGGGAAGGCGCGCTTGAAGCCCAATGGATAACAATGCTCGTTCTGCCGCTTCAAACTGTGAGCGATCCAGCTGAATGACAAAATCAATATCCACTGTCCCCCTGATGGCACCATGCAGAGCAACTGCGACCCCCCCCACCACAGCATACTTAACCTGGAATTTCTGAAATGCGGTAATGACCTGTTTGATAAACATAGGTAATAGTATATACTGGTATATACTTTATACAAGAAATAATATAATACTCTAATAATGCAATTCCTTACCTTTACCCACATAAAATAAGTGAATCATATAGAATAGCAAGATATCACATACGTATTGTCATCCCATCACCCCAAAAGATGTAAAAGCAGGATTCAATCCTTTCAAGATAAAATATAAGATACTGCGGGTTCGATTCCTATATAAAACTGACACTCAGAAATGGTAAATACAACGATATAACATTGAGGGAAAGAAGAGACTTTATTAATAATTTTTTTCGATTAAGCCCTGAGTCGCATACAAACAACCATGTTTCAAAGAATCACATTTAGCATATTAAATTATAAAAAAACTTCGGGTTCGCTTCCCACCGCACTTAGAATCCCTCCGGGATTCATCAAGCATACCTACGCTTCGCTACGGTACCTCCACCAAATAACTTTCCTAATTTCATGTCAGCGGGGTTATTTATAAATGCTATTTTGGTGGCTTATGATTCAACCACTCAACTATCAACTCTTTGATCTGAGTCTGATATCTAATACTGTTTAAATCACATTGCGTCGAAATGTCGCTAATAAAGATTCTGGTATCTTGATACTGATCAATTTACTTTTATCACTTGGACATTGTATCAAACGATAGTTTTCAAGAAACGTCAGCACTTGTTTGGGCGTGGCCTTACTACACTGTGCCAGGTATGCATCACTGAAGTTTCTCCAACGCCTTTATGTCTTCTAAGTCCTGGGGGCGGCCAGCCTGCTTTTTCATTACAATCAGGCCAGGAATACTGACTACCATCACAATCATTCGAGCAACTTTTTATCAACAGTCTTGATAGTCTTCATGCACACATATATTTATGACGCTATCTTTTTTTGTGCTGAATGTACCCAGGCGACATGTGGATGCATACTATCCTGGTCAAGCACAAGTTCCACCTGCAAGAATCCAGTAATGTCATGCATGGAATAGTTCTCAGAAAATGATGCTTTTAGGTGTTCACTATGATCCCTGTTCAGAAAAAGTATATTGGGATACATTCCATGTTGTTGTTCAAAGTCCCGAATGAGTCGATAAATATAAGCTAGCATATCTTTCTCTCCTTATAGCACTGTCACAGATAGATAAAGCATATTTAGTGCCAAAACAATGACAAGTCGAATATACAACTACTTATATGACACTATTATGAAAAAGCTGAAATGAGTTGCACAATAATGGAAAAATTGGAAATTGACATGCACCAGGATGAAGCGCGCTGCTGCCCAGATACGATAGACTGCCTGTACTCTACCACCAATAAAATGATGTCACTTTATATAGTGGATATGATCATGATAAATCTTATGAACACCGCCATGCATCACCCAGGATTACTGAGTGAAACCGGCTCGGCGATAGATTGTGTTGACCCGCCATTCACCGCCCTTTCGAGTGCTGTTACACGTTGCTCGACAATATTTTCGGGGGATAATTTCTCAAGTACACCCATTTTCGCAAGCCGTTGAAGAGGTTGGCTATCAGTGCCCACTATATAGACTGAACGTCCTGCACGTATCATGTCCAGTATGGCTTCTTCAAGCGATAATGCCGCAGAAACACCGAGATGTAGTACGTCGTTGAGATCCACAACCAGGGCCCGGCACCCTTCAATTTGTGAATTCTTCCGGGTAATGGCACGTGATGTACCGAATATCATAGTGCCACGAAGATGGAACAACAATACATTACCTGCGGAAGCTCTTAGCAATTCGCTTTCACGCGCTGACAGTTGAAGATCGCTCTTGTCCGGGTCCGTCACCACTTGAACATCATCAGCCTGTAACTTGGACAATCGCGTGATCGTCATTATATTAGCTACGAATAAACCAATACCCACGGCAGCAATCAGGTCAACAAACACAGTTAAGGCAATGACACCATAGGTAATCAAGGCTCCTTTACCCGAGATTAAATGGGCTCGCTTCAAAAACCGCCAGTCAATAATATCGATTCCAACTTTCAATGCGATACCTGACAGTACGGCTAGCGGAATCATCGAAGTTAAGCCGGCAGCCCATAATACGACTATTAATAGTATCCCTGCCCTGACTAATCCTGATAAGGCAGTTTGCGCGCCGGCCTGTATGCTGACGACAGTCCCCATGGTAGCGCCTGCACCGGGTAAACCGCCAAAGAAACCTGACATGACATTACCCAGTCCCTGCCCGATTAATTCCTTGTCTGAATTATGTTGTTTGCGTGTAATACTGTCAGCAATAACGGATGTGAGCAATGCGTCGATACAACCCAGCATACCCAACACAATGGCGTCAACTAACATGACTTGCCATTGCCCAAAATTAAATACCGGAAACTGGAATTGCGGGAGACCAGTTGGTATTTCACCAATCCGACGAATATCTGCCGAACTTATTAAAGCGAATGACACCAGTGTACAGACAATTAAAGCTATCAGTTGTGGTGGCAGGTAACGCTTGAGTTTGGCCGGCATAAATAACAGTATTGCCACGGTCAACATGGCCAACATGGATTCTTCGATATGGATATTGGCTATCAATTCTGGCAAATCTTTCAGGATTGAGATAACCCCGCCATTGGGCGAAGGCTGACCCAGCAATGGTCCAATCTGTAAAATAATAAGAATGATTCCAATGCCTGACATGAAGCCTGATACGACTGTATAAGGCATTTGGGTCACATACTTACCCAGGCGCATGACACCAAACAATATCTGGAACATACCCGCCATGATAACGACAGTAAATGCCATCGCCATACCGTTGACAGGGTCCGACGCGATCAATTTTGCTATCACGGCCGTAAATACTACGGTCATAGGACCCGTCGGCTCAGAAATCAATGTAGGAGATCCACCGAACAGTGCCGCAAACAGACCTACCAATATAGCGCCATATAAGCCTGCTTCAGCCCCAGCACCGGATGCAACACCAAAGGCTAACGCCATGGGCAATGCAATGACTGCAGCAGTAACACCACCAAATATATCACCGTGCAGATTGCGTAAATTTATCTCGTTAAATACCCACATCATTCACACCCCATTGATACAAATCATGGAAAACCATCCATACCCTGGAGTGGTCTTTAGCATTTTTAAAGATGCCATTATGAACTGAGACAGACTTAATTACTCATTGAATCTGACGATGGTAGCCATAGGTAAATGTATATAAAACGGTAAGCACAGTAAACACCACAATCTGCCAATACTCCGCCTCACGGGAAATCGCCCAGGCCATAGCTGCAATGGAAATGCCAGCAACAAACAGGCCTACCCAGACAATATGCTGCCACATTCCGTGAGCGAAGATATTTTCTTCCGGTGGGCGTGGTGGCCATTGCATGATATCTGGCTCCGAGGGTTCCGCTGCAAACGCCAGTCCAGGAAGGCCATCAATGACCAAGTTGATCCACAGGATATGTATGGGCAACAAAGGTGTTGGCAGACCAAGAAACGGTGTCCCGATCTCACCCGAATTGGAACTCATCGTGTCCTTATTGTGCCAAATCATCTGTTCCATCTTAATGTCCGGCAAACAGATAAATAAGTAGAGCAGTAACCACGGCAACCAATAAGGTCTGTATTCCACTACGTAGCCATGAAATAGCGGCGATGCGACCAAGGTAAACACCCAATAAGAAAACGAGTAGCAGTGCGACTATGATAGCGGCATAGAGCGGAGATACAGGCAAGGGTATACCCGCCTTCGATAGCCAAAGCGGCACAAGGATCAAGAGTGAGATGATGAGGGGGGCTAAACCATTGACCAGTGCAATCAATAATGGCGCCAGGCGCGCTGCGTCGCCATGCGCACTATCCTGGAGATCGGTCACCATCGCCTTCTCCAGCTTTTCCAGGGAACGCCGTCGTTCGGCAGATTCACTAATATAGGCGCTACTCATACCACTCATGCCCAGGGCAATAGCCGCACCCAGACAGGCGTTAATAACGACAGCTAAATCAGCAGATGTACTGACAAGAAAGCCGATGATAAGACCCAACATGGTGAGTGCACCATCAAACCCATTGACCACAAAATAACGACGCATAATGTCATGGGTACGGGTGATACGTAGTAGAAATCTCGCCTGTTTTAACAGACTCACGATTCCTTAACCAATATCCGTTTCACTTTGGACTTCTACTTCGTCAATACTGTGAAGTGAACCTCCCATGTTACTGATAGCCGATTGAATCGCTTCAAAATCAATCGCACTCCCTTCTATCTCTATTTGCAAGGTTTCGGTATTTTCATCCATTTCCAATACAGTCAAACGCACACGGTAGTCGGTCCCTGTTTTAGCAATGGCTTGGGAAAACTCAAGTGCATCAGGTTGATGGGGTTTAAGTACATCCAGGATAATCCTTTTGACGGAAACCATAAGCTTTTCCCTCGTCTGTTTTTATTCGTTATAACCAAACATAGTTTGGATAATACAATGCTGATGAGCCTGCTGGCTATACAGGCATTATTGCCGAGGGAGAAATCGAGGGATATTGTATTGTGCGCATGACTTTTTAGTGACACATGCGAGCAGAAACGACTATCGAATTATGCCGGGATATTCCGTCAACGATTGCTGCGCTGTGATCACTTTATGACTCTTTGATAATGGTCCATGGAGTGTTATGGCCAGCTCCTGTCAAGCCCCCAAACTAGGACCTAGAGACAGCGCGTGAGACCTGTCTATACCTACATAAATCACAACAAAAATTCCGCAACGAGATATCCAAATACAATGGAATAATGTATAATTATATTTAACTTAATTTATATATAATAAGCGTTTATATTCTATAATTTTGACATAAACGGACGCTAGTATTCCTGTCATGACAGGAATAAAAAGCCAAAAAAATAAACTATTATCCCTTAATGATTTCAGCGAAAAACAAGCCCATCGCCTACAATATTTTACTCTCAATGGTAATTTTATGGCTGTCATCGTTGCTCAGGTAGTGTTCCATCGATACGCTTCTTACTCTATATCCAGTATTACCGACGATTTAACATACCTGTCCGAACAGACATTCAGAATAACAAAAATAGACCAGCACTATAATTTTTATATCCATAAAAATGATAACAAAAAGTATTTGGAGCATGTGTTATTAAGAGAATCCAGTTCATATAATAGTTTTATTAATTATCTTAAAGCCATCCCTGTCGAACAACACAACTACTATTCCACTAATGATGACATCATCCCTTCCCTGAGAAAACAATGGGAGAAAATGTACCGGTTAATAAAAAATTATAATACTGACCAGGCACAGCAATCTTATCTTCAATATTCACAGATTGAAGTACAAAGTGTCGTTTATCTGGAAATTATAAATAATCATTTGAAGCATCTGCTTACCCAGAGAAAAGCCAAGAATGCGACGATATCAAATATATTACTCGCTGCAGTTTTTATTATTCTAATATGGATTATTTCTCACTCAATGCGTAATGTATTCAGACCACTGTCTATAGTGACTGAAATGTCAGAAAAAATGGCCAAGGGAAACTACGATGGCCTGGATGAAATTGTTCTCTCGAATGAGTTCCTTAACATCAGCACGGCATTGAATACTGCCAGAAGAAAATACCAAGATGAAACATCAGACCTGAAAATCCAGGCGTATTATTATTCTGAGAACCAGACCAGTAGTTGATATAAATAACGAGATAACCATAAAAAATTTAATCGATGGGCTTTTTTAATGCTATCCTTATGATCAAGGGACGCAGATTAATGCTGGGTTGGACGAGAATCGTCGCTAATAGCGGGCTATTCGTTAAAATGTCGCGCAGAGCCACGAATATTTTAGTCTCCAGATGCCCATTTATGAATTGATCAGCGCTTCCTTAAATAGTGTTGGGGCGAAAACGGAGCTGTTAACACAGGAGACCCGCATCATAAGGATGGCATGGATAAAAAAAGCAAACGTTATTTACTATTGATTAGTATTCATGGCCTTATTCGAAGCCATGACCTGGAATTGGGCTGCAATGCCGATACTGGCGGACAAACCAAATATGTACTGGATCTGGCTCGCAGTCTGGCCGAACACAAAGATATCGACCAGGTTGATCTCGTTACCCGAAAAATCGTTGATGTGAACGTTAGTGAAGACTATGCCAGGCCTGTCGAGATCTTGTCTCATAAAGCACGCATTATCCGCATTGAAGCAGGACCGGAAGAATATATCCCGAAAGAACAGTTATGGGACCATCTTGATAGTTTTACAGACAATTTGCTTGTATGGCTCAATGAACAACAGCACTTGCCCGATGTAGTACACACCCATTATGCCGATGCGGGTTATGTCGGCGTACGTCTTACCAATTTGCTGGGTGTACCCCTGGTTCATACGGGACATTCACTGGGTAGAGACAAACGCAAACGCTTACTGGCTAGTGGCGTTTCTCGTAAAGAAATTGAACGCATTTATAATATAGAACGCCGGATCGATGCAGAAGAAGAAGTACTGGCCAATGCTGAAGTGATCATTACCAGCACCAAAAACGAAATCGAGGAACAATACGGACTTTATAATTACTATGATCCCAGTCGTATGAAAGTAATACCTCCGGGTACCGATCTTCAGCAATTTCATCCTCCAGCTAATAATGAATCCATCCCTTTCGCAGCTGAGCTCGATCGTTTCCTCAGTGATCCGCAAAAACCTGTCATCCTCTCACTTTGCCGTCCTGATGAACGCAAGAATATCCTGACACTACTGGAAGTTTTTGGTGAATCCAAACAATTACAGGCAACGGCAAACCTGTTAATAGTCGCGGGTAATCGTGACGATATCCGCGACCTGGACAGCGGTGCGCAATCGGTATTGACCAACATCCTGTTATTAATCGACTACTACGATCTGTATGGCAAGGTTGTCGTACCCAAGAAGCATAAGCCCGATGAAGTACCACAGATATATCGTCTGGCTGTATCGAATGGCGGTGTTTTTATCAATCCTGCCCTAACCGAACCCTTTGGCCTTACTATCCTGGAAGCGGCAGCAACCGGTTTGCCCGTGGTGGCCACTGAAAATGGTGGGCCAGTTGATATACTGGCGAACTGTCACAATGGAGAGTTGATTGATCCCCTGGATAAAGAGGCCATTACCCAGGCCTTGCTTAGACTGTTGCAAAATCCTGATGCATGGTCACAGGCATCAAAAAATGGTCTTAAAGGGGTAAGAAAACATTACACATGGGCAGCACACGCTGATACTTACCTGACGACTATCAGTAAGCTGCATGGCAGTTACCAACCCTTACCCTATGAACAACCGGCGCCGCGCACGATACGTTATCGTGACCGAGCTCTGTTTACAGACCTTGACCAGAACCTGCTTGGTAATCAAATTGCACTGGAAAATTTTTCTGAAATCATGCGACAAAACCGTCGTTGCATCACATTTGGCATAGCCACCGGACGACGTCTTGATGCCGCTTTAGCTTTGATAAAAAAATACAAAATCCCTGTGCCAGACGTACTCATCAGTAGCCTGGGAACACGCATACATTATGGCCAGTCACTGACCGAGGACGCCTACTGGTCCGATCATATTGACCATAACTGGAGTCCAGGACGTGTCCGCCGCGCACTTGCCCTATTGCCTGGGCTTGAGCTTCAGCCTAAAACCGAATTAAGCCATTTCAAGGTTTCTTATTACTACAATCCCAAGAAGGCGCCTTCAGTAGATGATATCATTACGCATATGCGCAAGATGGAATTAACGGCTAACGTACTCTGTTCATTCGGCCAGTTCATTGATATCGTGCCTACACGTGCCTCCAAGGGTCAGGCCTTGCGTTATGTCGCACAGCGGCTTGACATACCTCTGGAGCATATTCTTGTGGCAGGTGGCTCAGGGGCTGATGAAGATATGATGCGCGGTAACACACTTGCAGTCGTGGTAGGTAATCGACACCATGAGGAGTTATCACAACTGGATGACCAGGAGAATATTTATTTTGCCATGCAATCTCATGCTGCCGGTATCCTGGAGGCCATAGGCCATTATGATTTTTTTAATGCCTGCGAGGTTCCAAAGAACTGATGCTCGACAGACTTCTTATCTGTACTGATCTGGATCGCACATTGATACCCAATGGACCGCAATCCGAGTCACCCAATGCACGTCAACACTTTACCACCCTGGCAAACCGTGAAGAGATCACCCTGGCTTATGTAAGTGGTCGCCATCGCGCCTTGATAGAAAAAGCCATATTGAATTTCAGCTTACCCTTACCAGACTTTGTCGTTGGCGATGTTGGCACTAGTATATATCATGTCGGCGCTGCACGGGATTGGCAGCGACAATCATCATGGGAAGAGAAAATAGCCCGTGACTGGGGAAACAAGAGCCACTCAGATCTAAAAGAATTATTACACGATCTTCAGGACTTACGCTTACAGGAAAATACCAGGCAGAACAGGTATAAACTCAGCTATTATGTTCCCCTGCAAGCCAAGCGTGACGCCCTGTCTGCACAAATACGTGAACGATTATCCCTGGCCAATATCCACTCCAGCTTGATCTGGAGTGTTGATGAACCTAACGGGATAGGCTTACTGGACATTTTACCTCAAGGCGCGAGCAAATTTCACGCAGTTGAAGCCTTGATGAACGAACACGGCTTCGCTCTCGACTGTACCGTTTTTTGTGGGGACAGCGGCAATGATATTGAGGTCATGGCCAGTCCTATACCTGCTGTACTGGTCGCGAATAGTCAGCCAGAGGTAAAACGGCTGGCCCGACAGCTCACCGCTACCCAGGGTGTCAACGAACAATTATTTATCGCTCGTGGTGGTTTCAAGGGCATGAACGGAAACTATGCTGGCGGCATGCTGGAAGGTATCGCCCACTATTACCCTGAAACCATCGACTGGATGGGCTTCAATGATCCGCAAGAGGCAGGAATATGACGCAGGACAGTTTGTGTATTTTTACTAAAGTGTCATTTGATCACTTTCCTGAAGGTGAAGACGTAATCACCACAATACGCAATCAGCATAGCCGAGCAATGTGCTGATGAT
>JGI24023J19991_10001090_pt1 | contig 21220 bp, 18 predicted proteins | sample Cruoilmetagenom1_FD_19991 | JGI IMG/M metagenome (IMG submission 19991) | reverse complement strand
CCCGTCAGTCGTGAACCCGGGTCAATGCCTAAAATACGGATCATGGGAGCAGAAGATACAGGATAGCGGGGCCATGTTTAAAGGGGCTGCCCCCCAATTTTGGTAAAACAGTTGGGTTTTATCCCAGTTTGGCCATGACCTCATCGGAAAAGTCGGCATTGGTGTAAACCTGCTGGACATCATCCAGGTCTTCCAGCATATCCACCAGACGCATCACCTTCTCGGCGTCTTCCAGTTCCAGATTGACCTCGGTGGAGGCCTGCATGGTTAATTCGGCCCGTTCAGGTTTCTGCCCGGCCTTTTCCATTGCCGTCACTACCGCGTGATAGTCATCTGTCGAGGTCACCACATCAATCGAACCATCCTCATTATTGACCACATCCTCGGCCCCGGCATCGAGGGCGACTTCCATGATCTGGTCTTCATTGCTACCGGCGGGGTAACTCAGCATGCCCAGCTTACTGAACAGGTAGGCCACCGAGCCATCGGTACCCAGATTACCACCGGATTTGGTAAAGGCATGGCGCACCTCGGCCACGGTGCGGTTGCGATTGTCGGTCAGGCAGTCCACCATCACGGCCACACCGCTCGGACCATAACCTTCATAACGGACTTCGTCATAATTATCACCACTGTTGTCGCCCGCACCCCGTTTGATGGCCCGCTCGATGGTGTCCCTGGTCATATTGGCCACCAGGGCTTTGCTGATAGCATCGCGCAGACGTGGGTTGGAATCGGCATCGGCCCCACCGACCCGGGCAGCAACGGTGATTTCACGAATCAATTTGGTAAACAACTTGCCCCGTTTGGCGTCCTGCGCCGCCTTGCGGTGGCGAATATTGGCCCATTTACTGTGTCCTGCCATAACAAACCTCAGTGCTAAATGAATTAGGAATAATACCGGGGACGTAGTTTAGCATCGCCGAGCGGGACACTGAAACCGTCCGGGGACAAACGCGACGCAATAGCGGGGAGCTTTAACTTTCCGGAATATAGATGGCCGTTTGATCATGTCGGTGATCCAGCTCACTGACATAATTCAGCTTATGCTTGCCAATCTGTAACAAATCATTGTTTTTCAATAACTGTTTCTGAATGACGCGACCGTTAACCTGGGTGCCATTGGTACTGCCCAGATCTTCTATAAAAATATCATCGTGGCCATCGAGGTATTCATTGGGCTTAACCGTAATTCTGGCATGCTTGCCACTGACGGCAGCATCATCCAGTTGTATATCATTGTCGGTATTTCGCCCCAGCGTCATGCTTTGCTTTTCGATGGGGAATTCCTTCAGCACAATACCTTCATGCTTTACAAGCAGTTTTGCCATTTTACACCTTGAATAAATTTACACTCTGGAAAAATAGAGCCTTTATGCCTGCAAAAACTCCAGCCGCGCACCACCGACTTCAATAATATCACCTGACTTGAGCGGCATACTCTGAGCCTTAAGGGGATTATCATTCAACTTCGCCGGGTTACTACGATCACCGGCCCCGGTCATGGGCATCAGGAAAAAACTTCCCCCGCGTCGCGCAATCACGGCGACATGATCCGACGTACCGATTTTTGTATATGTCTTGCGTAAGGGGATTACCTCGCCCTCTTTGGGACCATTCACGATAGTGATGGATGCTGTGTTGGCCGGAACCACATCGCTGTGTGTTTCATTATTTGGTGTCGATGGCGGAATAATAATGGTGCGCTCAAAATTGCGCGTCTTGTCATCGACAAACTTGAACTCATGCCGACCAATATTAATCATATCCCCATGATTGAGTTGCCTTCTACTCACCTTTTTACCATTCAGTATCACTCCGTTGGTACTGTTCCTGTCTTCAACATAGACATGCTGTAGCACCAGGAAAACGGCATGTTCACCACTGACCGTCGGATCATCCATCTGGATATCATTATGTGGTTTGCGGCCTACAGAAATTCGTTCCTTGTCCAAAGGAAATTCTCTGATCACGGCGCCATTCTGGGTGAGTATCAGTTTTGGCATATTAATCTATCGCTCCCATATCCATCTCGAGTGTCGTCGACTCATCGTCGTCCCTGTCATCTATATAGGCTTTATAAACCGCCGCCAGCACAACAGAAATATTGTCTGTCCCCCCCTTCGCGTTGGCCATATCAACCAGGGTTCTGGATGCCAACTCCAGGTCACTCCTGTGTTGCATTATCACGTCGGTAATTTCCCGGTCAGTGACCAAATCGGTCAAGCCATCCGAGCATAGCAAATAAATATCACCAGTTTCAGTGTCTTGCTCGGCGATATCTACCTCAACCTCTTCACTGATACCCAGTGCACGGGTAATCAGGTTACGACTGGTTGATTCCTGGGCTTCTTCGTGACTCAGGTAACCGTTGTCGATCATCTCCTGCACCAGAGAATGGTCTGAGGTGAGCCTTGCAAGCTCTGAATGTCGTAAACGATAGATTCGTGAATCGCCAACATGCGCATAGATGACGCCATGATTCAGGAATAACGCCACCACCAGCGTCGTCCCCATACCGGCATATTCCGGATTTTCCAGTGATTGCTCATTGATTTCCCGGTTGGCAAAACTGATGGCATCAACCACGGCTTCCTTGTAATCCACCACGCCTGAAGCAACGATCTCCGGCGTCACTACATCGGCCAGCGAGGTCTTGATCGAATCCACCGCGAGTATGCTGGCGACTTCACCCGCATTATGGCCACCCATGCCATCGGCTAACAAGACAAGGCCAAGCCGGGTATCCCAGGAAATGGCATCCTCGTTATGTTCACGACTCTGCCCGACATCGGTTATGCCATGGATTACAATTTTTAGACCTTCATCATTCACGCAGCTTAACCTTTATACATTATTGTTCTAAACGCTCCAGACAACGTTGAATTGCCTGCGCCATTTTCTCCCCGGATTGAAAACGCCTTTCTATGTCCTTATGCAATGCTTTGTTAATCAATTTACTGGTACACGCCGGTAAATCAGGACGAAACATCCTGACATCCGGGTGTTTTTCATTGGCAATTTTATACATTAAACTCGCCAGTGATTCACCTATAAATGGTAACTCACCGGTTAACATCTGGAAAAAGGTCACCCCTAGCGAAAACAGATCTGAGCGACCATCTACCTTCTTGCCCGCCAGTTGTTCCGGTGACATATAGGAAGGACTGCCGAGGATGGTACCGGTTTTGGTCTTACTGGCATCGATTACGCACGCCACACCAAAGTCCGTCACCTTCAGTATTCCCTCTTCATCATCATAGATTATATTTGCAGGCTTGATATCCCGGTGCACAACATTCTGTTTATGTGCATAGTCCAGGGCATCGGCAACCTGCATCATTAATTCAAACACCGTTGCTGCCGGTAAAAGTGTTTCTGTCTTACAATAGGCCAACAGGTTATCGCCCTTCAGGTAATCCATCGCAATATAGGAAAGATCCTGATCTTCGCCCACATCATAGATGGTCACGATATTAGGATGATTTAACCGGCCTGCTGTTTCGGCTTCACGGAAGAAACGTTTTTTCACGTCTTCCAGTTGCTCACCTTCGAATTCCTGAGACAACACCATGGTCTTGACTGCCACGGTTCTGCCGATCTTGGGATCATGCCCAAGATAAACCATACCCATTGCGCCGCGCCCGAGCTCTTTGTCGATCGTGTAGCGACCCAGCATGGGTTTTTGCACACCGGGATTACTGAGTATCAAGGTGCCGTTCGCTGAATTACCACTGCTGCCACCCAGCACCAGCACATCGGTCACTTCCTGGTTACGTTTGATTCGATCTGCGACATCCGAATATTTGGCATCATGTTCTTCAATAAATCTAAACACGGCCACAGCCTTGTTGAATTGCCGCTTTCGCTCGTAATCCAGTCCCANATTATAGAGCAAGTCGAGGATAGATTTTTTAATAATACAACGACGGTATTTTTCAAAGGCCTGATCCAACTGGCCCTGTGACTGGAAGGATTGCCCCAGTGCTCGGTTGGCATCCGAAAGCTCAGCCTTGATACTACCGATGGTATCTTCGAGCAGGTGTTTAACACCCAACACAGCATGACCGACGATCAAGGCTATCACTGGCACCATTAGCGGTATCCAGGTTGCCTTGGCCAGCATAAAAATAAAATGTACATTGAGCAGTATGACAAACAGCAAAAGACTCAGCGCCAAACCCGTGCCGATGCGAAAACGTGGCAAAATAAAGGCCAGATAAAGCCCAATGACAAGGATGGCCAGTAACTCCAATACACCCGCCCACTCCGGAATCCGGTAAAGGTCACCGTTTAACAAACTGGAGACACGATGGGCGGCCAACATGACCGGTGGCATGCTCTCACTCAACGGTGTATCAAACAGATTGGCCTGTTGTCTGGCCGTCAAGCCGATCAAAACAGATTTATTTTTAAACGCAGAGGCTGGAACCTTGTTATTCAGTACCTCGAGGATCGAATAGACTTTAAAGGGGGGCACATCTGACTGACCTGAATAAAAGCTGGAATAAAGCTGTAAATGCTTGTCCGTGTGTAACTGGAACCCTGGTATGCTGATTTGCTTATCCAGATCGACCTTGACGTGGCGTGTCATCAAACCTTTACTGCGGGCCGCCATCATTAAAGAGAATGAAGGTAGATAAGTATCGCCAACCTTTAATACCAGTGGTTCAATTCGGCCACTGCTACCTCGCGGGGCATTCAGTCTGATATGACCAAGCGCACCTGCGAATCGACTTAATTCGAGAATCGGCGGGAAAACCAGCCCTGCCACGGGCACAGGTTCCGAACCGAACCAGCTGGTATCTTTTTTGTTTTTAATCTTCTGTATGCCATAGCGTTTGACGTCGTCACTCAATTGCGTGGCGTCCAGTTTGTTGGCATCGGCTTGTAATTGATAGGGGACCGCCATCACGATTCGACCGGCCTTTTTCAAACTATTGGCAAACGTTTGTTCTGTATCCAGGCCGTCTTCAACCCGCCTTAAAAGCAGGCGAATTGCACTGGACTGATTGACGACAGATTTGAGTTCATTGAGGGCATCAAGACTGCGACCACTCTGGCGAGTGTCAAAGGAGAGGGCATAGCCGATCACGCGGGGTCGGGCGGCAACGATTTGGCGAGTCAGACTGGCCATGATGTCACGCGACCAGGGCCAACTGCCCATTTCCTGCAATGCCGCATCGTCTATGGCAATAACGACGACATTCGGGTTAGCCTTTTTGTTGGAAGAGAAACGCACCCCCCAGTCATACGCCGCCAGATCCAGGCCACGCAAACTGTCGGTTGCCGCAAAGACCAGGAATATTAATGCCACCAGCAGGCCAATAAACCAGTCTTTCTTCCAATACGATAAATTCACAAAAATATTTTTCCTGTTATACGAGTCAGGTGTGGGATTACCCTCTCCTGCTCCTACCACCGGTTCTTCTCGCCAGCTTAAAAGCTCATGATGTTAAACTGCACGGGAATTCAGGGCAATGCTCTCGGTCACGCCCAAAATTTATAATTCTAGTGGCATATCGACATACTTGCACTGCCCGTAAGACTCTAACCTGAATGTAAGCCTTGAGAAACCTGACAATATAGGTAGTTTCCACTATTTTTAAAGTGGCTTTATGATGACTCTTCTGTGGCCGGTTTACGCAGGCGAATATGCAGTTCGTGCAATTGTTTCTCTGCCACCGATGAAGGGGCCTGGGTCAACAAACAGCTCGCACTCTGGGTCTTGGGGAAAGCCATCACATCACGAATGGACTGGGCGCCGGTCATAAGCATCACCAGGCGATCCAGGCCGAACGCTATCCCACCGTGGGGCGGACAACCGTATTTCAGTGCATCCAGCAGGAAACCGAACTTGTCTTGCGCCTCTTCCTCACCGATACCCAGATGCTTCAGGACCTGTTGCTGGATCTGGGGGCGATAGATACGCATGGAGCCACCACCCACCTCGGTACCATTCAGGATCAGGTCATAGGCCCGGGAGTTACAGGCGCCGGGATCAGGTGCCAGCAGGTCGAGGTGTTCTTCCTTGGGAGCCGTAAAGGGATGATGCAGGGCCATCCAACGCTTGGCCTGTTCGTCCCATTCGAACATGGGGAAATCAATCACCCACAGGGGTTTCCAGCCACGTTCGACCAGACCACGATCATGGCCCAGCTTGACACGCAGGGCACCGAGGGCCTCGTTCACAATGCGGGTCTTGTCGGCGCCGAAGAATATCAGGTCACCATCTTCGGCACCGGTGCGCTGCATAATGGCATCCACTGCCTCATCAGGCATGAATTTCAAGATCGGCGATTGCAGACCTTCACGGTGCTTGGCCCATTCATTGACCTTGATATAGGCTAGCCCCCTGGCGCCAAAGATACCGACATATTTGGTGTAATCGTCGATCTCCTTACGGCTTAGCTCGCAGCCCTTGGGCAGGCGCAGTGCGGCAACCCGGCCCTCGGGGTCTTTGGCCGGACCACTGAACACCTTGAACTCCACATCCTGCAAGACATCGCCGACATCGACCAGTTCCATCGGTATACGCAGATCGGGCTTGTCTGAACCAAAGCGATGCATGGCCTCGGCATAGGTCATCTGTGGGAAGGGGGCGTGCAGGGGGACTTCCAGTATCTGGGCAAACAGCTTACGCATCATGTCTTCCATCAGCTGCATGATGGTCGCTTCATCCAGGAACGAGGTTTCGATATCGAGCTGGGTAAATTCCGGCTGGCGATCGGCGCGCAGATCCTCATCACGGAAACAACGCACCACCTGGAAATAACGATCCAGGCCGGAGACCATCAACAGTTGTTTAAACAGCTGCGGTGACTGGGGCAGGGCAAAGAATTCACCCGCATGGGTGCGGCTGGGCACCAAATAGTCACGCGCCCCTTCCGGGGTGGCGCGGGTCAGCATCGGGGTCTCAACCTCGATAAAACCATTCTCATCCAGGAAATTGCGCAAAAAGGTGGTGATTTTGGAACGCAATTGCAGACGTTGCAGCATTTCCGGGCGACGCAGATCCAGGTAGCGATAGCGCAAGCGCATTTCTTCTGAAACGTTTTCATCGTCCAGTACGAAGGGCGGGGTTTCCGAGGCATTGACGATTTCCAGGTCCAGACCCAACACCTCGACCATACCGGTGGGCATGTTGGGGTTGGTGGTCCCTTCCGGGCGGTGGCGGACTTTACCACGTATCCGCAACACAAATTCGTTACGTACCTTTTCAGCCGTCATGAAGATTTCTGGCTTGTCCGGATCATAAACCACTTGCAGCATGCCACTGCGATCGCGCAGATCAATAAAGATCACCCCACCATGGTCTCGACGACGCTGCACCCAACCACAGACCGTCACTTCCTGGTCGATTAGGGACTCATTCACTTCGCCGCAATACTGGGTACGCATCTTTCCTGACCTGCCTTTTGTTCATATATAAGGAGGCGGCATGTTACGGATTGAGGGGAATCAGTGCAAGTTTTCGGGGCTATTTCATAGCCTTGGAGAACCCTCCAGGAGGACGGCCCAAGCCTATTTTGCAGGTTTGTCTGAGGGTTTACTGGCAGGTTTGCCGGATGAATCACCGGCCAGATTTTTCTTGCCACCCTTTTTGAAGTCGGTCTCATACCAGCCGCCACCCTTGAGCCGGAACCCCGACGCAGAGATTTGCTTCTGCAGACTGCTTTTGCCACATTCAGGACACTCTGTCAGCGGGGCATCGCTGATTTTCTGTATTGCCTCCAGCTGGTGGCCACAGTCTTTACATTCATATTCATAGATCGGCATGATGACTCTCCAATACTTCAACTCCGACACATTTACCGGTCGGCGATTATACGCCAGCTTTACAAGCATGGTCATCACCAAATATAGGGACAGTCATGCTCAATCCAAGCCCTGTCGATAATTTCACCTCACGCGTCCTATCGACATGGGCTTGAGCCTGGTCATAGTCAAGCCATGATTTGTCGACAATACTTTAACTATGACCAACACATCGACTCAAAACGAGGCACAACTCAAACTGCGCCGGGTAGCCGTCGACACCTATCACGAAAATGTGGCCTACCTGAACCGTAAATGTCGGCTCTATCAGGCCGAAGGCTTTCAGGCCTTGAGCAAAGTGACGGTGCTCGCCAATGGACTGCGCATCTTTGCGGTATTGAACATCGTGGATGATGACAACATCGTCATGCCTGATGAACTGGGGCTGGCAGAACAGGCCTTTCAACAACTGGACATGGCCGAGGGGGATCACATCTGTATCGCCCACGCCGAACCGCCCGGTTCCATGGAGGCGGTGCGCCGCAAGATCGCCGGTGAACGCCTGGAGCTGGAAGACTTTCGCGGCATTACCCGGGACATTGTTGCCAATCGCTATTCCAAAATGGAAATGGCCGCCTTCCTGGTGGCCTCCATGCACACCGGACTGGATCGGGAAGAGATCTATAGTTTGACCCGGGCCATGACCGAGACCGGTGAGCGGCTCAAATGGAACGACCCCCAGGTGGTGGATAAACACAGTATCGGCGGCATCCCCGGCAACCGCACCAGCATGCTGATTGTGCCCATTGTCGCCAGTCACGGTCTGTTGATGCCCAAGACCTCCAGCCGGGCCATCACCTCCCCCTCCGGTACGGCCGATACCATGGCCGTGCTGGCGGAAGTGGATCTGTCCCCGGAGCGCATGCACGAGGTCATCGACAAAACCCATGCCTGCCTGGCCTGGGGCGGCAAAGCACAACTGGCCCCGGCCGATGACATCCTGATCTCCGTCGAAAGGCCCCTCGGTATCGACTCTGAAGGCCAGATGGTCGCCTCCATCCTGTCAAAAAAGATCGCCGCCGGGGCCACCCACCTGCTCATCGATATCCCCCTCGGCCCCACCGCCAAGGTCCGGCATATGCAACAGGCCCTGCACCTGCGCAAGTTGTTTGAATACATCGGCGACCGCCTGGGCCTGCATCTGGAAGTCATCATTACCGATGGCCGCCAACCCATCGGCCGGGGCATCGGCCCCGTGCTGGAGGCCAGGGACGTCATGCAGGTGCTGGAAAACCTGCCCGAGGCCCCGGATGATTTGCGCCAGAAGACCCTGCAACTGGCCGGTCGCATTCTTGAGTTTGATCCGGATGTGCGCGGTGGACAGGGCTATGCCCTGGCGCGGGATATCCTCGAATCCGGCCGCGCCCTGCAAAAGATGCATGACATTATCACCACCCAGGGCAGCCGGGGGTTTGATTTCAGTCCGGCGCCCCTGCATATCGACATCATGGCCAAAAAGACCGGTGTGGTGACCACCATCGATAATTATCAACTCGCCCGCATCGCCCGTATGGCCGGCGCCCCCATGGCGAAGCGGGCCGGTGTCGACCTGTTGAAAAAGATCGGTGATCGCGTGGAGAAGGATGAACCCCTGTATCGTATCTATGCCGAATTCCCGGCTGATTTCAATTTTGCCAAAAACCTGGTCAACACCGATGATGGTTACAGCATCGGCCGGGCCGAAGATGTTACCCAGGCACACATGGAGTTTTAGCCATAGCATGAAAACATTGTTACTTTGTTTCGACGATTATCATGAGCCGGCGGCCCGACTGGCCCAACAACTGGCTATTCCCTGCCAGCCCATTAAGCTGCACCGGTTCCCCGATGGTGAAAGCCGGGTGCAATTACCCACACCACTCGCCGAACATATTATTGTCTGCCGCAGTCTGTCGGACCCAAACAGTAAACTGATCGAATTATTACTGGTGGCCAAGACCGCCCGTGAGATGGGCGTGAAGCAACTGACCCTGGTGGCGCCCTATTTATGTTATATGCGTCAGGACATCGCCTTTCATCGCGGCGAGGCGGTCAGTCAAAAGATCATTGGTCAATATCTGGCAGACCTGTTTGACAAGCTCATCACGGTTGATCCCCATTTACACCGCGTACACACGCTGCATGAAGCCACACCTTGCAAACAGGCACTGTCCCTTTCTGCTACCAAGCCATTAGGTGAATTCCTTGCTTCGCATAACAAGCAATACCTGTTGATCGGGCCTGATGAAGAATCACAGCAATGGGTCAGCGCCATTGCCGAAACCGGCGGATTTCCTTATGCCATCGCCAGCAAAACCCGTTTTACAGACAAACAAGTCAAGGTCGCGTTGCCTGATGTTGATGTACAACAGGCCCATATTGTCCTGGTCGATGATATGATCAGTACCGGCCATACTATGGAGGAAGCAGCACAACAGTTATTTCAGCAAGGCGCCTTATCGGTTGATTGCCTCGTTACCCATGCCCTGTTTAATCAAGACGTAACTAAGCTACTGAAAAATACCGGTATTGAATCGATATGGAGTACAGATTCAATCATCCATCCCGATAATGTCGTTCACCTCGACAAATTGCTTGCCGACGGCATTCGAAGTTTATCATTTTGAGCACATGCAAAAGCCACCTAACTTTATCCAGCTGCTTGCCTTTAGCCTGCTCCTGATTGTACTGTTGATCCTGGTTCAGGTCGGCGTCATCAGTATTGCCATGGACAAGCTGGGGCTGTCACAACACTCGATCATCCTGATCCTGTTCACTGCCCTGATTGGCAGTATGATCAATTTACCCTTGTTTACCATCCGCAATGAATCGACTGGTGATAAACCGACTCTCGCGATGCCCAGAATATTGTTTGGCCCGCTACCGACCTATACTGGCCAAACCGTGGTCGCCATCAATGTCGGTGGCGCGATTATCCCGATCATTATTTCCCTGTATCTACTCAACACCTATCCCCTGTCAATGCTGACTATTGGTATAGCTACCAGTATTGTGGGTATCGTGAGTTATCTATTTAGCCGACCGGTCCATGGCCTGGGTATCGGCATACCGATATTTATCGCCCCTTTCACGGCGGCGATTACCGCCATGCTAATAGAACCCGTACACACGGCCCCCCTGGCCTATATATCCGGCACACTGGGCATCCTGATTGGCGCAGATATTCTCCGCCTGAATAATATTCGTAGCATGGCCACCCCGGTTGCGGCGATCGGCGGGGCAGGCACATTTGACGGGGTATTTCTCACCGGTATTTTTGCCGTGCTGTTAATCTGATCCGAATGTGCTAACTTTTTAATAATAATAGCAAGAGCAGAAGGTTGACATGTTTGATTATCAGGACACCCTCGAAGAATTAAACAAAAACATCCCGTTAAACAACAAACTTCTTTATGTGCATAAAATACTCAGGCAACGCTATGATTTTATCGATCGACTGTCCATTGCCATTCATGATCCGAAAACAGATAAACTAAAGACCTTCCTTCACAGTAGCGGCAGTGATGACCCCCTTAAACACTACCAGGCAAAACTGGCAGATTCCCCCTCCCTGCAGGAAATTCTTAAACAAGGAAAACCTCGTATTGTTCCAGATATGAGTATTTTCCAGAATGGCAAACGTCCGCATACAAAAAAAATAAGCGCTCAAGGTTATGCTGCCAGCTACACCATGCCCATGTATATCGATGGTATGTTTTTTGGTTTTCTGTTTTTTAATTCCTATCAAACGGATGTTTTTAATGAAGAAAACCTGCATTACCTGGATTTGATTGGCCATTTAGTCATCATGGTGGTCGGGCACGATCTAACGTCCATGCGCAATCTGGTTGCAACCGTTAAAACTGCCAAAGACATGGTCAATCGGCGCGACGACGAAACTGGCGCCCACCTCAATCGCATAGCCCATTATTCAAGACTCATCGCCCTCAAACTTGCCGACATCTACGATTTTACCGATGAATATATTGAAAAGGTCTTTCTCTATGCGCCATTGCATGATATTGGCAAAATTGGCATTCCCGACAACATACTATTAAAACCCGGCAAACTGACCGATGAAGAGTTTGAACACATGAAAACGCATACCACCATTGGCCGGGAAATAATTGATAACATGCTGGGCAATTTTGAACTGCAAAACTTCACCTCTACTGAAATGTTGCGTAACATCGCTGAATTTCATCATGAATCAGTTAATGGTAAAGGTTATCCCCATGGCCTGTCTAAACAGGATATCCCCATCGAATCCCGTATTATTGCCGTAGCCGATGTATTTGATGCCCTGACAAGTAAACGACCCTACAAGATGGCCTGGGATAATGATGATGCCTTCGCCATGCTGAAAAAACTGTCAGATGAGAAACTGGACAGTGATTGTGTTGAAGCCCTGCTTAATAGCCGCTCTGAAATAGAAGAAATTCAACAACGCTTTGCCGAAAATTATTTCGACTGATAATTTTCATGTTAAAAATAACAACGCAAAAATCGATTCTGATAACCGGTTGCGCCAGCGGCATAGGCTTGTGTGTCGCCCGTGGCCTGAAAAACCGCGGCCATCGTGTATTTGCCACAGCCCGCAAATCTGCTGACGTGCAAAAACTGAAGGCAATGGGTTTTGAGAGCTTCATGCTCGACCTGGATGACACCCTTTCCATCACCAACGCGGTAAAAAATATCCTCGCCCTGACAGGCGGCACGCTGGATGCCGTGTTTAATAACGGCGCTTACAGTCAGCCAGGGGCGGTTGAAGACCTGAGTCGTGATGTAATACGCGCCCAATTCGAAACCAATCTGTTTGGCTGGCTGGAACTGACCAATCTGCTCATTCCGGTGATGCGACAACAGGGACATGGTCGTATTATTCAAAACAGCTCGGTGTTGGGTCTGGTCAGTTTTCCCTATCGGGGGGCCTACAATGCCAGCAAATATGCCCTGGAAGGCCTGACGGACACCTTAAGACTGGAACTGGCAGGAACCCATATCCACGCCAGTTTGATCGAACCGGGCCCGATTGAAAGCCGGTTCAGGGCCAATGCCTTCAAGGCCTATGAGCGAAATATTGACCGGGACAACAGCCCTCACCGTGATCGCTATCTGACCATGGAAAAGCGACTGAGCAAAGAAGGTCCGGCTGTCCCTTTTACCTTGCCGCCTGAATCGGTGTTGAAAAAGGTCATTCACGCCCTGGAAAGCCCCAGGCCCAGGGTACGCTATTACGTCACCTTCCCTACCCACCTGTTCGGGACACTTAGACGACTTTTACCATCAAGATTACTGGACTGGATACTCATAAAAGCCGCATAGCAGACCGACTCATTCCCAAATGCGGTACAAATTGTTAGTATTGGAGACTTGAACAATGGCAATTCAGTAGGATTTGAATTATGAATATTCTGGAAGAACTCAAAAAACAAAAAGAAACCGGGCTGGATAAATCTGAAACCCCTGAAGCAGTCGCTGGTGAAATCAACACATACCAGCACTCAGTTTTGCTGGGTAGCCTTAAAAAGATACACGATTACCTCCATGAACTGACCAGCAACCTGAACCATCTTGATTACACCACTACCGTCGACATTCAAATTCCTGATGTTGGTGTAATATCAAATCTCCATCAGAATAATTACGAACTGTTGTGGGAAAACCGGGCGAAGCAGAATCGTGTCCTGCTTAACTTTTGCACACAGATAAAAGATTCTTGCTCNCTTAATCTGGGCCATNAAATTGACAACAAGATTGAAGACACTCTGAAACAGGCCGGGATAAACTTCACAAACGAACGNGNCAATTTAGTCCTGGATGGCAATATAAGNAGTTCAGNAATATTTTGTATCAATCCTGANGANGGTGGCATCACCCTCACGATCGATAATTTTAAACAACTCGGCAGGCAACGGTANTTGNTCAATGAAAAAATGATTAATGAAAACTTTTTCGATCAAATNGGGCGTTTCCTGTTACANCGNGAAAATAACTTTATCGATATAATTTCTTCTCTAACTTCTGAACAGATAGAGCAAGCGGATGATGATNTAAATGACCCNGANTCNGGATTTCATACCCAGGAAATGGACNTTTCAAGAGTTCGTTCCCTGTTTAACAAGGAAGTGCAGCTCTATCTCACTTATCACAACACCATTAAGGAAATAAACACAAAGTCAGATGATTTTATTATTGGTCGTTCCAGACAAAGCAATATTATCGTCAATTCTGATCTTGCCTCACGACATCATGCCAAAATCGTTTACCGCAAAGGCAAATACGTGTTAATCGATCAAAGCACCAATGGTACCTTCGTAAAAACACAGGGCGGAAAAGAAGTTTATGTCCAGGGTGAAGAGCTGCCACTATCAGGCTCGGGCTTTATCAGTCTGGGAAAATCAGTTACCGTCGATAACGAACATATCATCTATTTCTCATGCCAGTAAGTCGCCAGGAAAGCCATCTATCCGGGGATTCTCTAGTTTCTGATGCCTATCCCCTTGTTAAACAGATACACGGCAAATGCAAACAGGGCAACGACAAAGAATATAATCATGGTGAACGCAGTGACGATATTGATATCCGACACACCCAGCATCCCGTAACGTACTGCATTGACCATATACAAAATCGGGTTTGCCAGTGAGATCGATTGCCAGACTCCCGGCAACATGTCCACCGAATAAAATATCCCACCAAGGTAGGTTAGGGGTGTCAGGACAAATGTTGGAATGATGGAGATATCATCGAAACTCTTCGCATAGACGGCATTGATAAACCCAGCCAGCGAGAACAATATGGAGGTCAGGAGCACAACCGCTATGCTTGCCCCAATATGCACAAACTGCAAATCCACAAAAAAGGCTGCCACGATGGTCACCGCCAGGCCAACCATTAGCCCTCGCGCCACCCCGCCAGAAATATAACCCAGCACAATCAGATAATTCGGCATAGGTGAAACCAGCAACTCTTCAATATGTCGCTGAAATTTTGCGCTAAAAAAAGACGATACGACATTCGCGTATGAGTTATTAATAACGGCCATCAGGATAATTCCAGGCACAATGTAATCAATATACTTCAGGCCATGAATATCATTCAGTTGGGAACCGATCAGATTACCGAAAATGACAAAATAAAGCGTCATGGTAATAGAGGCAGGCAGTATGGTCTGTACCCAGATACGCATGAAGCGACGNATCTCCCTCAGCATGATAGCCGTAAAGGCAATATATTGTTGTCGCATTTTCATAAGCGGTCTTGCTCAACCATACTCATAAACAACTCTTCAAGCCGATTGGACTTATTACGCATACTCTCGACCAGCACACCCTGCTTTTGCAACTCAACAAATACCTCGTTAATGGTTTTTTCCTTACTGATATCTACCTCAAGATTAAACTCATCCAGCATACGAAACACATAACCGGACACGACAGGCAGACTATCGATGGCATCCTTGAGTTGCAGAATAAAGGTTTCAATATGAAGTTTCTTGAGCAGGGACTTCATTGCCGTACTCTCGATAGTTTGCCCGTCGTTGATAATGGCAATATGTCGACAGAGATTCTCGGCCTCTTCCAGATAATGCGTTGTGAGAATAATGGTCGTACCCTGCTGATTTATTTCTTGCAAAAAATCCCACATAGAACGACGGATTTCAATATCGACCCCGGCCGTGGGTTCATCCAGAATCAATAATCGGGGTTCATGCACCAGGGCGCGTGCGATCATCAGCCTGCGTTTCATGCCGCCCGACAATTCTCGCGCGATTGAAGTGCGTTTATCCCACAAACTGAGTTGTTTCAGGTATTTTTCTGCACGCTGATAGGCGGTATCACGATCGATACCGTAATAACCCGCTTGACCGGCAACGATCTCAACAAGGGGTTCAAACTGGTTGAAGTTAAATTCCTGCGGTACCAGACCAATACAACTCTTGGCCTGTTCAAGTTCAGTATCGATATTATGCCCAAACACCTCGACGGTCCCACCGGTTTTGTTCACCAGTGAACAGATAATACCGATAGTGGTTGATTTACCCGCACCGTTTGGTCCCAACAAGGCAAAGAAATCGCCAGCGGGTACTTCCAGATCAACGCCTTTAAGGGCCTGTACGCCACTTTTATAGGTCTTGGTCAGATCACGAATGGTCAGGGCATGCATTATTTTTTTATGGCGCTTGAAAAATGAGTTGGGAAATAATCGATATGTCTAACAAAACACCACAAGAATAGAATCAGTATACCGTAAAATCAACTAACGACTTATTTTCCCTGTTCGTAAAACCTATATCCGCTCAAGTTTATGGATATTTATTTTTTTGACTTACCTACGACCTGACTGCCCGGTGCCACTCTTTTAAAAACACCAAAAAAGCATAGCACCGGTTTTGATGTCGGACCTGAGCGGCCAGAAGAAAATTTGAGATTTTTTAATCAACCCAACGGCGGGCATTCTGGAACAGGCGCAGCCAGGGCCCTGTTTCACCCCAGTCATCAGGATGCCAGGAATGCTGCACGGTTTTAAAAACCCGCTCCGGATGAGGCATCATGATGGTAAAGCGGCCATTTGTTGTTGTCAGACCGGTCATTCCTTCAGGCGAACCATTGGGATTAAAGGGATAAGTCGCTGCCGGTTTACCATAATGGTCGACATAGCGCAGAGCGACCGTACCACTTGCCATGGCCTGTTGCTGTTTTGAGCCCGATTCAAATACCGCCCGGCCCTCACCATGGGCAACCGCGATGGGCAAGCGGGAACCCGCCATGTCAGCCAGCAATATGGAAGGTGAAGCTTGAACTTCAACCAGGGACAGTCGGGCCTCAAACTGTTCGGAATTATTACGCATGAAGCGTGGCCAATGATCAGCGCCGGGGATCATGTCCTTCAGATGAGATAACATCTGACAACCATTACACACACCGAGACCAAAACTGTCCTCCCGCTGGAAAAAGGTCTCAAAGGCATCCCGCGCCTGCGAGTTGAAGAGTATGGAACGGGCCCAGCCACCGCCGGCCCCGAGCACGTCGCCATAGGAAAATCCGCCGCAGGCCACCAGGCCCTTGAAATCATCCAGCGCCACCCGACCACTGATGATGTCACTCATGTGGACATCAATACTGCTAAAGCCGACCTTGTCAAACGCCGCCGCCATTTCAATCTGACCATTCACACCCTGTTCCCGCAGGATGGCAACTTTAGGTCGAGTGGTATTGAGATAAGGCGCCGTGATCCCCTCTTCCGGATCAAAGCTGAGATTAACCTGCATACCGGGATCGTTTTGATCCAGCAGACTGTCAAATTCCTGTTGGGCGCATTCGGCATTGTCGCGTATGGCCTGCATATGGTAGCTGGTTTCGGCCCAGCTCCGCTGCCATGGGATACGGGCTTTGGCCAGCACTTCCTGCTTGTCATAGGTGAAAATGATTCGATCCGTATCATTCAGGCGACCAATCACATGGCTATAGTGGCCCAACCCGGCATCATGTAACCAGGCCATCACCTCGTCAGTGTCCTGATGGGCAACCTGAATCACGGCGCCCAGTTCTTCACTAAATAACGATGCAGTGACATCATCGCCCAGGTCATCCAGGTGAATGTTGACACCCGTGTGGGCAGCAAAGGCCATTTCACAAATCGTCGCGAACAAGCCGCCATCGGAACGGTCATGGTAGGCCAGTAACAGGCCCTTGTCGTTCAGCGACTGGATGGTAGTAAAGAACTGCTTCAGGGCCCTTGGGTCGTCCAGATCCGCCGGATGATGACCCAGTTGCTTATAGACCTGGGCCAAACAGGAGCCCCCCAGCCGGTTCTTGCCCTTGCCGAGATCAATGAGTATCAGGTCGGTATCGCCCTTGTCCGTTTTCAGTTCAGGGCTCAGGGTCTTGCGCACATCCTGCACGCGGGCAAAGGCGGAAATAATCAGCGACAGGGGCGCGGTAACGGCCCTTTGTTCGCCGGCTTCCTGCCAGACGGTCTTCATGGACATGGAATCCTTGCCCACCGGGATGGCAATACCCAGTGCCGGGCATAATTCCATACCAACGGCCTTAACGGCCTCATACAGTCCTGCGTCCTCGCCCGGATGCCCGGCCGGGGCCATCCAGTTGGCCGACAGGACCATGTCACCCAGCTCACCGATACGGGCAGCGGCGATGTTGGTGAGCGCTTCCCCCACGGCCATGCGGGCACTAGCGGCGTGGTGCAACAGCGCGATGGGGGTGCGTTCCCCCATGGCCATGGCCTCACCGGTAAAGGTATCAAAGCTGCTGGCAGTAACGGCCACATCGGCCACTGGCACCTGCCAGGGACCCACCATCTGGTCCCGCGTCACCAGCCCGGTGACGGTGCGGTCACCGATGGTAATCAAAAAGTTTTTCGAAGCCACGGCAGGCAAACTCAACACGCGCTCGGCCGCTTCCTGCAAACTGTTGATCGCCTGTTGGTCAAATTCAGGCTTTTGAAAAGACCTGTGCCGCACATCGCGCAGCATCTTCGGTGGCTTACCCAACAGGACTTCCAGCGGCAGATCGATCGGTTTGTTATCAAAGTAGCCATCGCCCAGAATCAGCTGTTTCTCCTCGGTCGCCTCACCGAGTACCGCATAGGGGCAACGCTCACGTTCACACAGGGTGCTGAACACAGGCAGATCCTCGGCACTGACCGCCAGCACATAACGCTCCTGGGCCTCATTACACCAGATCTCCATGGGCGACATACCGGGATCATCATTAGGGATGGTCCGTAGCTCGAAACGGGCACCGCGATCACAGTCGTTGACCAGTTCCGGCAAGGCATTGGAAAGTCCACCGGCGCCCACATCATGGATGGAAATAATCGGATTGGCCTCACCCATTTGCCAGCAGCGATCGATCACCTCCTGCACACGCCGTTCGATCTCGGGGTTGCCGCGTTGCACCGAGGCAAAATCCAGGTCTTCGTGACTTTGCCCGGTGGCCATGGACGAGGCCGCCCCACCGCCCAGCCCGATCAGCATGGCGGGGCCACCCAGCACCACCAGTTGCGCACCTGCCGGGATATCGTTTTTATCAACATGCTGGGCCATGATATTACCCACACCACCGGCCAGCATGATCGGCTTGTGGTAACCGCGCACCTCACTGCCGGTTGGACCGGGGACCGTTTCTTCGTAACTCCGAAAATAGCCGCAAATATTGGGGCGGCCAAACTCGTTATTGAAGGCCGCCGCACCAATCGGCCCTTCCAGCATAATATCCAGCGCTGAAACGATGCGGCCGGGTCGCCCATGGTCTGTCTCCCAGGGGCGAGCATAATCAGGAATATTCAGATTGGAGACACTGAAACCGCTCAGGCCCGCCTTGGGTTTGGAACCCCGGCCGGTGGCCCCTTCATCGCGGATCTCACCGCCGGAACCGGTAGCTGCACCGGGGAAAGGTGCAATGGCCGTGGGATGATTATGGGTCTCCACTTTCATCAGGATGTGAATGTCCTGTTCGTGATAGGCGTACTGCTGGTTGTCCGGATCAGGATAAAAACGCCCGGCCCGGAAACCTTCCATGACCGCCGAATTGTCATGATAGGCCGACAATATTCCCTTGCTGGTCTTTTCGTGGGTATTGCGGATCATGGAGAACAACGACTTGTCCTGCACCTGGCCATCGATCACCCAGTCGGCATTAAAAATCTTGTGCCGACAGTGTTCTGAATTGGCCTGGGCGAACATCATCAATTCCACATCGGTGGGATTACGGCCAAGGGCGTTGAAGTTTTCGACCAGATAATCGATCTCATCTTCGGCCAGGGCAAGACCCAGCCCGGTATTGGCGACGACCAGGGCATCCCGACCACCACCGAGGATATCTACCGTAGCAATCGGCCGGGGTTCGGCCTGAATAAACAGGGCATCGGCCTCATCAAAGCTGCGCATCACGGTTTCGGTCATACGATCGTACAACAGCGGTTTGATACTGGCGATGGCCTGTTCTGAAAGTGCGGTTGACGAGGAGATATGAAATGCCACCCCACGCTCAATACGTTTGACCGCAGTCAGGCCGCAGTTGTGCACAATATCCGTGGCCTTGCTCGACCAGGGTGAGATGGTGCCCGGCCTGGGTGTAACGATCAGTAAGCTGCCGTCAACCGAATCGGTGGCGGGCGTTTCACCATAGTCGAGTAATTGTTCGAGTACGGCTTGCTCGGGCTCGGTGAGTCGTGATTCAAGATCGACAAAATGGACAAATTCAGTATGAATTCTGCTTATCGAAGGCTCAATCGTCCGCAGGGCTTCGAGCAATTTACCCAGACGAAATGGAGAGAATGCGGCACTACCGCCAATTTGCAGCATGTCAGTTTACCGGCCAATTGAAAGGCCGAATCATACTGGAAGATGGGCACTTCTACCAGCGGGCGGCCTCGGCCAGTTCTTGCATAACCTCGTTCAAAGCGCTCTCATTATTATCGACTACACAGACCATATTCCCCACACTGCACACCGCCATCTTCGGCCCCCGCACAATCCAACCGCCTGGTGGCGTCCAGCCATTGACCTGGGTGAACATCGCCAGTTGATCGGCATTCCCCTGCACCATGCGTTTGTAATCATGGGCAAACTTGGCCAGCCCCGCCAGTTGTGCTGTTTCCGGCATACCATAACCTTCGACCAGCATACCGTCATCACGAAAATGACACGCCGCCATGATCCCGTCTAACGCCATTAATCGTTTAATCATTCTATCGCCCTCTTACGCCAGGGCCGCATAGGCTTTCTCATAATCAACCTTGTCATTAGGCAATACCACGCCGTATTCACCATTGGCAACGGCCGTCCAGTCAAAGCCAATCAGGGTAAACCCCTCGACAGGATAAAAACCTTGCGTGCCGGTCATGTTCTCCCAACCACGCGCCTGCATGGTAGCGATCGACATATTCGCGACACAGACATGACTCAATAAATCCAGCGCCGATTCATTCAAGTCGCTGCCGTCCGCAATCCTGTGTTCGACCAGTTCACCATTGGCACTGAATTTGAAGGCCGCTTGCGCACTATCCAGTTTCATTAAATTTTCGAGGTCAGCCATTTATTATTATCCTCCAACACACTGTTCCTGTTCTAAACCAGTTGCCCACCCTGATTGGGCACCTTGTCCCGCATGATCTCCATGATCTCATTCAGTGATGCCGAGTTACTATCAATAAAACAAAAAGTATTGGCGATCACACAAACGCTGAAACTGGCGCCCTTAACAATCCAGCCACGAGATGGTGCACAACCACAATCGGCATTCAATGATTTCATCATATCGGTTTGCATATGCACCGCCATGGTTGTCGCGCGGCACATGATTGAAGCCATACGGGCTTTTTCCTCATCCAATTGGCCCTCATAGGAAAACCGATCACCCCGATAGGAATATTCCCCGGCGGCTATCACTCCCGG
>JGI24023J19991_10001088_pt1 | contig 21231 bp, 23 predicted proteins | sample Cruoilmetagenom1_FD_19991 | JGI IMG/M metagenome (IMG submission 19991) | reverse complement strand
CCGAGAAGGCCGCCGCTGAGAAGGCCGCCGCCGAGAAAGCCGCCGCTGAGAAGGCCGCCGCCGAGAAAGCCGCCGCCATCAAGAAAGCCGCCGCGCAAAAATCAGATGTAACGGTTTCCTATGAACCGCCTTCTGCGAAGGCGGCAGCCAAAGAGCCATCGGATCCCGTGGACAACTCCATCAAGCTCATTGCCGCCGGNCTGGCGTTCCTTGTTCTGCTGGTGGTCGGTGCCAGTGCATCCAACTCCTTTAAATATTATCTGGCGGAGAATCAGGGTGTCCTGGAAATTTGGAAAGGCAAGTTTGCTCCCTTGGGCAAAAAGATGGTTATCTCCCTGCCCGGAACCCCGACACCCGAAATCCAAAAAGATGTCTACAGCGCCGACGACGTCTACCCACTGGTGTTTGATTATTTCATCGATAAGGCGGATGCACGCTTAGATGTTCCCGGCATACCTGATTTCGCAGAGATCAAAAGCACATTGAAAACCGCCCTCAAATACGGTTCCACCAACTCGATTCGGACCGTTGCCTACGAGCGCCTTGATAACATCGACCGTTTGATTCTCACTTATAAGGCCGATGTTGCCGCCAGCAGAGGAACCATCGCCGACCTGACCGCCGCCATCGATTTTCTTGAAGACGCCGATAAATTGACCACGGACGAGGCTCAGGAAGCACTGATCGCTCAAAAAATAGCCGCCTATGGGGCGACTATCACCGCTCTGGAAGAGGAGGCCGCTGCCGAGGAGCAAACCGAAACATCCCCACATGCTGAAGAAGCCGCCGCCGAATCGACGGACGCATCACCTGAAGCCCCTGAGGGGGCCGAGGAGACACCCGAATCAGACACCGGGCAACACTAGGGATTGGGAACGAAATAAAGTGAACGAAAATTGCGAAGGATATCCGTTCGTATTCAAGGCACATCAACGGTTGCATGTGGGGATGTAACGCAGAACAACGGATGGATAGACAAGTAATTGGGTTCACATTATAAAGTTCACGATCCTCAACGTTTACGAATTCCGTAAATAGGGGGAATCGCCTGACGAATGTCGACGATTCCCCTTTTTAATTTGGGCCGGTAATCATCCGACACCTGGTCGACCCACGCCTTGTAGAATCGGCTGGTTTCGATTTCCAATCTCATGGTGTCTCCTTTATCGGGCTGGGAATGTTGCAAACTGGAATCGGCAGCATCTTGTGCCGGTTGGTCCGATTGAACTTCCTGAAGATGGCCAGGACGTCCCGCTGCCTGGTTTCAAGGCCCCGCTCGTCGCCCCTGCCTGCTTCGAATACCATGGCCCACTCCAGTTCATCATAGGTGGCACCGATCTGGCTCTCGTCGGAACGATTATCGCTCCACAATCCGTCCGTGGGCGGTGCCTGGACGATCTCATCGATAATGCCCATCGTTTTTGCCAGGGCATAGACCTCCGATTTCATCAGATCGGCAATGGGTGCCAGGTCGACCCCGCCGTCGCCGTATTTGGTGTAAAAGCCCACGCCGAAATCCTCCACCTTGTTACCGGTTCCTGCCACCAGCATGCGGTAGTGGGTGGAAAAGGCATAGAGTGAGAGCATGCGCAGCCGGCTTCGGGTGTTGGCCATGGTCAAATCGTCCTGGATCGCATCCGGAAGCGTTCCTTGCAGGGCTTGAAATGCGGTGGTCAGGTCCACTTCTACGCCATCTGCATTGCTGAAGCGCGCCGCAAGCCACCCGATATGATCGGCAGACCGGCTGACCTGGTCCGGTGCCTGGAATATGGGCATATTCAACGCCTTGACCGGCGATCCGGTCATGGCGCACAACGTGGAGGTCACCGCCGAGTCGATGCCGCCGGAAACGCCTACCACAAATCCTTTCATACCCGATTGTCCGAGATACCGGGTGAGCCATTTGACAATATGATCGATGACCGTTTGGGTTTGCATGGACCGATCCCTTCATTTAAACAGATGTTTATGAATACGCCGGCACCTGGCCGACACCAAATCTCAATCGGAGTGATCCCAATCCAGGGAAGCATGGCGGCCGCTATTCGCTGAAGGGGTATCCAGTTGCAGCGGCAACCCGTGTTGGGCTTTGTATTGCAGCGCCAGGCGGTGCTTCTCAATTTCCGTACGGCTTTCGATGCTCTTTTTTGCCAGTAGATACCGTAGGTAGACGATCCACAGGCCGATCCCCACCACCACCGCGCCTAAGGTGATGAACACCCACTTGAAGCGGATGATGGCGTCGATGCCGGTGCGGCCGACATAGACGATCATGTTGGGTATGATCCAATAGGAGATGACCCCGACGAAAATCAGGAAGCCGATGATGAAGATGTTCATCCGGCTGATGCGGAAGAGGATCGACTCCAGGCGGGTTTCATAACCCGGTTCATAGGCGGGTTTGGATTCATCACCCGAACGTTCGCTGCCGTGGAAGATGGCCACGTAGGCCTTGACAACGAAGCCGAAGAGCAACATGGCGCCCACCGGGATGCCGATGGCCGCCACGAACCAGGCCCGAAACGGAAACGGGTTTTCCCGGGTTTGTAGGCGGACATCGTAGTTCTCGAAGGGGCCGAAGGTCTTTTCGAAATAGTACTTGTTGAATTCGCTCAGATTTTTGCCGCTGGTCTCGTGGATGACATGGCCGTCGCCATCGATCACCTGCAGCCACGATTTTCGGCCCGATTTCATGGCTGCCAGGGCGAAGATTTCCAGTTCCAACAGAAACAACCCGACAATGATGATGATGAAAAGGGTCTTGTGTTCCTGGATTAAATTACCGATGCGCGTCGTTTTCACAGTGTTTTTTCCCGCAGGCACCGCAAGGGGTGCGGTGCAATGGTCTCGTTTTTTCCGTGGCCGCCATACGGATAATACCGATGGCCCGTGCGTCTAAGAATTGGGGACAAAATAAAGTGAACGAAAATTTCGAAGGATATCCGTTCGTATTCAAGGCACATCAACGGTCGCATACGAGTTGTATGTGGCCGTTGATGTAACGCAGAAAACGGATGGATAGACAAGTAATTGGGTTCACTTTATAAAGTTCACGATCCCAAATCAGTCGGTTAACTTACCACGGCAAGGCTTTTATGCACAATCTTTTTTCAATTCTGTCCGGAATCCCGCTTCACCTTACCTTACCGCTTATTCGGCGATCCATTCTTTACATCGAAAGGATTAAGAAAGCCGCAAAAAGTCGAGCGCCACGCCTCCGTATTCGTGGCCAATGTAACCAGCCAACCGTAAAATGACATTATAGGCGTTGGTAGGGTCATCGGTGGTATCATCCCGCCGGAATGGTAACCAGCGGCAAGGCATTAGTTCCGCCGGTTTCGCTCGTCGATAGCCGTGTTGTAGTCAAAACGGTCGCGGGGCACGGTTTGTGGGCTTAGATGTGAGCAGCCGGCGAGCCAAATCGTAAGGACCGCCATCATCAAATGTCGAGGCGTCATTGTCTTATACTCCAAAATCAGACTTGATTTCATCGATGGGCGTGTAGCCGATCCTGAGTTGGGATTCAAAGAAAAACCGTATTTTGACTCTGTAGCTATTCTTGCTTCATTTTTATGAAACGATAACCTTGATCGGGCCATTGAAAGCTTGACATGGTTGAAACGGACTTATATATTACAAAAAACCGATATGGAGGGTGCTGTGAAAGAATTCGTCCGGGTCATGAAGGCCCTTTCAGATCCCACTCGCGTCAAGATACTGAAAATTTTGGAAAAGCGCTTAATGTGCGTATGCGAACTACAAACGGCCATTGGGGTGGCCCAATCGACCACCAGTAAACACTTGAAAATTCTGGAAGATGCCGGATTGGTGGACTCTCATAAGGATGGGTTATGGGTGAATTACACCCTTGCCGATGGTCAGCAGAGCCCGTATGCTGCGTCTTTGTTAGGTAATTTGCGGCACTGGTTGAATGATAAATCGGACATATCCGTAATAATTGCCAACATCGATCAAATAGACCGATTCGAAATTCTGAATAAAAACTAATTTTTTTCGCCCTCTATATATGCATAGATAACGATATAAAGAAATACAAGCGGCCTCTGTTCCGATAAAAGCCTTCTGCCTTGGTGTACATTAAGGAGTTAATAATTATGAGTGAAACCCTTTCGCTGACCGATACCGGTGGCTCATTAGAAGCTTCAACCGATGATAAGAAGGAAGAAGAACCCAGCCGGATTGATTGGAAAGGCATTGTAAGCCCACTGGGCCTGATTGTTGGTGGGTTTCTCTTGTTCTTCTTCCTGCCTGTGGATAGTGCCAGATTTACCCATTCCATTATTGAATCTCTGGCTCTGGCCAAGTGGTATGCCAAGGAGCATGTCCTGCTCTGTTTGGTTCCCGCGTTTTTTATTGCCGGTGGTGTGGCGGTATTCATTTCCCAGGGAGCGGTGATGAAATATCTGGGTGCCGGCGCACCCAAGGTCCTTTCGTATGGTGTGGCCAGTGTGTCAGGCTCCGTTCTGGCCGTATGCTCCTGTACGGTGCTGCCCCTCTTCGCCGGAATCTGGAAGCGCGGCGCAGGCTTGGGGCCGGCGATTGCCTTTCTCTATTCCGGCCCGGCCATCAACGTCCTGGCCATCATCCTCACCGCCCGCATACTGGGACCCGAGATTGGTTTGGCACGAGCCGTAGGGGCCGTTATTTTCAGCATCGTCATCGGACTGTTCATGCACCTGATGTTCCGCAAGGAGGAGGAAGCCAAAGTCGCCGCCGCCACATACATGCCGGAGCCGGAAGTCGAGCGGCCCTTGTGGCAGACCACCCTGTTGTTTGCTGTCATGGTGGGCCTACTGATATCTGCTACCTGGGGCAAACCAGCGCAAACCGGTGGTATCTGGTCGGCTGTGTTCGCGGTGAAGTGGTTGCTGGCAGGCGGGTTTGCTTCTATTCTGGGCATCCTGATGGTCCGGTGGATGCGTGTAAAGCTTTACAAACTGATCATTGCCGTCATGGCCGTCCTCATTCCCGCCCTGATCATACCCCGGCAGCCCCTTATCGCATTCTCCATAGGGCTGGTCGCATTTGTCGGCCTATTGACAACCACTCGTGGTGAGACTGAATCCTGGTTCATGGCGTCCTGGGATTTTGCCAAACAAATCATGCCTCTGCTGCTGGCCGGAGTTCTGGTGGCGGGTCTTCTTTTGGGGAAACCCGGTTCCGAGGGACTCATTCCTTCTTCATGGATAAGCGGCCTGGTGGGAGGCAATTCATTCTGGGCCAACTGCTTTGCCTCGGTGGTCGGCGCGTTCATGTACTTTGCGACCCTTACTGAAGTACCTATCCTGCAGGGGCTTATCGGTGCGGGGATGGGCAAGGGACCGGCGCTGGCGCTGCTATTGGCCGGCCCGGCATTGAGTCTGCCCAATATGCTGGTGATCCGAAGTGTACTTGGCACCAGGAAAACCGTAGCTTTTGTTGGCCTCGTGGTTGTCATGGCCACCATCAGCGGCTTGATTTTCGGACACTTTTTTTAGGGCTATCGATATTGCATATACACGTTCTTCCATTAACCTGAACAGCGAAGGCCAAGGAGAAAACCATGGAGATAAAAGTCTTGGGGCCAGGTTGCCCGAAATGCCAACAGACAGCCAAAATTGTGAAAGATGCCGTAGCCGAAAGCGGTCTTCAAGCATCGGTGGAAAAGGTCACCGACACCATGGAAATCGCCGGATACGGCGTATTCGGTACGCCGGCCGTTGTGGTCGACGGTGAAGTTAAATCAGTTGGAAAGATCCCCGAGAAGGAAGAGATCCTCGGCTGGCTCAGATAATCGGCTCAGTCTATGTGGAAAAAGGCCGCTCTTTCGAGGCTTCGTATCGGTATGGAGATTGAACTTTATGGAAAGTGAAGATGCAACGCGGAATTGGGGAAATAGGAAGTTGAAAAATATGGGAACAATGTTTTCCCCGAAGACGGTCGCTCTGATCGGAGCGTCTCACGATCCCGGCAAGCCTGGATTTCATGTCCTTAAGAGCTTGATTGATGGTGAGTTTTCCGGAAAGGTTTTTCCGATAAATCCTAAGCGCGGTGTGATTATGGGCCTTGAGGTACACACTTCGCTGAAAGATGTGCCCGATCAGGTCGATCTGGCGGTAATCATAATTCCCGCCCTGCGGGTGCTGGATGCAATCAAGGATTGCATTGGAACAGGGGTAAAAGGCATAGTGATGATTACGGGCGGATTCAAGGAGGTTGGAAACGAAAATGGGGCACACCTTCAAGAACAGATTGCGGACTTGGCGAATGGGGCCGGAATTCCTATTATAGGTCCCAACACCCCCGGCATTCTCAACCTCGGCATCGGCTTGAATGCCTCCTTTACCCCTGCTTTTTCCGCGGCAAAAAAGGGGAATGTGGCTCTGATTTCACAGAGTGGGGGCGTGGCTCACCTAATTGGATATATGGCTATGCGAAATAATGTCGGGTTGGGCAAGATCATGGGTCTGGGAAATCGATGCAATATCGATTTTGCCGATGCTCTTGATTTTTTGATGCAGGACGCTGATACCCAAGTAATTGCCCTGTATGTGGAAGGGATAGATAACCCCCGGCAGTTGATCGAAACGGCCCAAAGGTATCGAGGGGAAAAACCGGTCGTCGTCCTCAAATCGGGTAGCGCCGCACAGAGCAACGAAGCCTCTCTTTCCCACACGGGCACTTTGACCGGTAGCCATGAGATCTACGCGGCAGGATTTCGCCAGGCGGGGATGTTGTGCGTAAACAGCGTTGAGGAGCTGGTCGATGCAGTCAAAATTCTCGATGCGGCTCCCCCGTGGGAGGGAGGCGCCAATACCGCCATTGTTTCCGGACAGGCCGGTCCGGCAATAGTCGCCTGTGACGCGTTGGAGCGCAACGGCCTGGCGGCGATGCCGTTCAGTAAATCCCTGCAAAACAGGATCAACGATATTTTGCCTCCGTTGACAATGCGAAGCAACCCAGTGGATTTGGGACCGTGGTGGTATGATCTGGAACTTTTTAAGAATATTCTGAAAGTGATCGGTGAGGACAATGATATTGCGGCTATCTTGATCATTATTGTGCTGGGAGAGGCCAACAGTTTTTTTGTGGAGGGAATATCTGCCATGCTCTCGGATTTGTCTAAGCAAAAGCCTGTTGTCGGGTGTTTTGTATTTCCCTCACAAGGATGGGATAAAGCGGTCGCAGCCATCGAGGATGCAAGTGCCTTTGTCAGTTATCCTACGCCTGAAAGGGCGGTTGGCGCCCTGGCCAATCTCTCCTTAGCAAAAAAAATGAAAGACCCACCCCCCGAAGGGGCGGTTTTGGAGTACTCCCTATAACCAGATGGGTGTTTCGTCCGTAAGTCCCTTAATATTTTTCTCCACACCGGGTACAGAATTTTGACCCGGCCAGATTTTCAGCACCGCATGTCGTACAAAAGACCGGTTGGGGCTTCTCCCCAGCCGGATGTCCGCAGCGAGAACAGAATTTCGCATTGGGCGCCAGGTTTTTTCCGCAATGGCCGCACTGGCTAAAAACCAACTGCTGATGACCGCACATGGGGCAGAACTTGGCCGTCACCGGGATGCTGCATCGGCACTCCTGGCAGGTGGCCGGTTCGGCCGCCGATGCCGGTGGGCCGTCACCTTGGGAAGCCTTGCCGGCGGCATTGAAATACTGAGCAAACATGGCCGGCATCATCAACCCCAAACTGGTGCCCATGCCCATGCCGCCGTCGCCGTCGGCTTCCGAGGCCTTTTCCATGGCCATGGCCGATTTCATCTGCATGAGCTTGTTCATGTCATCGAAGACGCCCATGCGGCTGCGGTCATCGATGGCCTTTTGTACATCCGGCGGCGGAGTGATAGCGTTCATGTAGATGTGGGTCAGGCCCAAACCAAAATGCTTGAAATCTGCTTCGAGCCGCTTGGCCAGACCGTCGGATAGCTCATCGTATTTGGCCGGCAGGTTGAGGATGGAGTCGATCGTTTCGCCCATGTAATCGTTGAAGCGGGAGACGACGACCCGGTTGAGGTATTCCTCGATCGCTTCGGTGGTAAACATGCCCTGGGTGCCAACCATGGTGTTGATGAACAGCACCGGCTGAACCACCCGCAGGTTGAAGACACCAAAGGCCCGCAGCCGGATCAGTCCCAGTTCGGCGTCTTTGAAGGCGACCGGATCCCGGGTTCCCCACTTCAGGTTGGTGAAAACCTTCATGTTGACGAAATACATCTCCGCCCGCAGCGGGCTGGTCATGCCCCAGGGAAGGCTGGCAATCTTGGTGAGGATGGGGATATTGCCGGTCTTCAGGGTGTGGCGACCGGGGCCGAAGGCTTCGACCGCCTTGCCCTTGTAGTAGAAGATACCGGCCTGGCTCTCCCGCACGGTGAGCTGTGCTCCCCATTTGATTTCACCTGACCCGTTTTCAGGCAGTCGGTGGACCAATTCTCTGCCGCTTTCGTCAAACCACTCCAGGTTCTCCAGAAATACCCGGTTGTCACCTTTCATCAGCCGATTCCCCTTTTCTTCAAAGTAGCGTTGAATCGACTATCGGCGCTGAAATGAAAAACATGAATACCGGATCTTAGAAATTTTGGGACCGGCTGAAAAATATGTTTGCGGATTTCCGATAGCCGCCCTTTCCAAACATCCGGGGCATCGGGTGTGGGTATCGAAAAAAATTGGATCAATCCGAAGCTGGAGCAGCTTCCGGTAGTTCCTGAGGTGAATCCGTGATTGGCACTTCAGCAACCGGTGGGGGAATATCGGGTGACGGGGGGGCAAATACGGAAGGTGCCACCTGGTCAACCTTCTCCTCGGGCGTTTCAAGGGAAAGTATCGACTCAAGCGATCCAGCTGATTTGATCGCGGTGATGGTTTGGTTGGCTTTGGCCAAATCAACCTGGGTGTTTTCAAGATCTTCCGTGAGGACCGAAATCTGCTTACGCAGCCGGTGGGCCGCTGCTTTCTCCGTTTCCAGTGTTTGCTGTGCGGTTTTTAGGTTAACCGTGGCAGTTTTAAGCGCGGTTTTCATCTCCGCCATCGAGGCCGCCCCTGATGCGGCAGTTTCGTTGTGCGCCATCAGGGAACTGGTCTGGAGGGTGCTAAGCCGACTTCCAAAGATCATTGAAAGCAATGCAAAAAGCAACGTCAGGGCGGCAAATGCCAAGGTCAGGACAGGCAACCGGGTGCCGAGGCCGGATTGATTTCTCTGGGGGTCGATATCAGCCGTCATGGGGTTTTCCCCGATACTTAAAGGTTATGTTCGTGTTGATTCGGGTGATGAATGGCCCGATGGGTCATCCATCGATGGCGCCCACGATCACGGTCAGGGACCATTCACGATATTTCTTGTCGATTTTAGCCGAAACCGCCATCCCGATGGTTGAAAAAACCCGCTGCAAAAATGAAGCGTATGAAGGTGCGGTCTCCTTGCTGTTTACTGCCAGCACGAGCCCTTTTGGCGGGTTGGAAAATGCGCTTTGGGCAACACCATTCGTTTTCCAGCCATCGGCAGTCAGGACCGCTTCCAATTGGGCGGCCGTCAGTTGGGACCCTTCATCATCCATGACGCAAAAGATATCCACATTCCCCTTGGGGCCTGGATCAAGCAGGTCCATCAGCTGTCCGCGCTGGCTTTCCGAAAGACCGCACTCAGGTTCCAGCTCAATATCAAGGGCTTCAACGATTTCCGTCTCGCCAACTTGTCCATGGGTGGTGTCTGGATGGACCTTTTGGGCTGCTCGCTTGCCCTGTTCCTTCATGGCGGTCTCGGCAATTTCCAACCGCTTTCCAGCATCCAATAATGCCTGGCGCAACTCCTGTGCGGAGGATCTGCTGGTTTTTAACTTGAGCTGATTGATATCTTGGTGCTGCTGGGTCTGTAGCAACTCTTTGCGGATCTCTTCAGCCACCTTTTCGAGAGCTTTGATTTGTTTCCGGGATGATTCGAGGGTGTCGGTGAGCCGATAAGCGGTGCGTTTTGATTTTCCGGCGGTCAAATAAACCATGATGCCGGTCAGCACTGCAAAAACAACCGTCGCCGCCAGCATCCAGTTGCTCAAGACGGCAACGGATTCCATGTTGGTCCACCATGACGACATACGCGACAACCTTTCATAGAACGGGATTGGAGAAAGTGTCTGGGGGAACGTCAGCGGTTCATGCTACAAAGGAAATGAATAAATTTCAAGCCCTTTCTAAACCTTCTTCTGTTACCGGGTCAATCCATCCGACAGTTGGCAACCACCCTATTTTGTGCTACGGGGAGAACTGTTTTTTATTTAATAATGGCCTTCAATCGAACTGAAATAGGAGAAATTCCCCATGGGATGGATGGGAAAACTGGTTGGCGGAACCATTGGATTCGCGCTTGGTGGACCACTGGGGGCCATATTCGGTGCGGCTTTCGGGCATGCTTTCGATGCAGGAAACAACGTCGATGTCGCCGACAATCGCCAGCGGTTATCATCGGTCGAACAGCATCAGCTGACATTCTTTGTGGCGGCCTTTTCCATGCTGGCCAAGCTGACCCAGGTAGATGGTCGGGTGACACAAAAAGAGATTGATTCCGTGGAAGGGTTCATGGAAAGCGATTTACGGCTTGACACACAAGGCCGTCATGCGGCCTTGAATATTTTTCGAACGGCCATGAACGCGCCGGGCACATTTGCCGATTTTGCCGGCCAGTTTTACGGCCGGTTTCACAATCAGCCCCAAATGCTGGAGCTCATGATTGATATCCTTTTGCGCGTAGCGGTGTCCGACGGCGGCATGACCCATGGGGAGGAATCACTGATCCTTTCTGCCGTGAACACCTTCAATTTCAGCAATTCCCGCTACGAGCAGTTAAAATCGCAGTATGTCCAGACGGCGGATAAGAGATACGCGGTGCTGGGATGCAGTCCGGACGATTCTGACGACCAGGTGAAACGGTGCTATCGCCAGCGGGTGCAGGAATACCATCCGGACAAGATCGCCGCAAAGGGGCTGCCCGAGGAGTTCACCCGTTTCGCACAGGACAAATTTCGTGAGATCCAGGAAGCGTGGGAGCAAATCAAAACCGCCAGGGAAATCAAATAGCATGGATGGCAGAATCTGCCGATGAGGGGGGTTAAAACTTGCCGGATATGGATCCTGAATGCTTCGTGTTGTCATTTGAAAACAAGCGGCATAAACGTCATGGCTGGATAATCTTCAATTCGGAAACCATCGTAAATGCCGGGCGCGTCGGGTGTCCCAATCCGCATCATGGATATTAAATATATTTTTTTACTTTTTTGCATGATCATTGCTTAGAATTGTGATGTCGGTCGATGGCGGCAGGTGTTCCGATCTCATTTTCAGTTAGAATGACACCGCGACGGCAGAGAAGAGACGGAACAATTGTGCATGCGCGCGTCGCAGGGCCGTTAACGCCGACAATGCGGTTGACGCGGTGAGAGAAAAACTTTTTGATCAGGAGAGCCCCATGGTAACCATTAACCCCGAAAAACCGATTGTGAACATTCCACAACGCGGCAAGGTGGAAAACTGTAATAAGGGACAAGAAGGCCGGTTTGATGCGATTTTCCGAAAAACGGTTGATTCGACGACTATTCAAAACCCTAAAACGGAATCGACGCATTTTGTTTCAAACGTTCGTCCGGCCCAATTTATGTCTGAACCCTCGCCTTCATCAAACAGGGTCGTTGACCAGGTTCAACGGCTGATCGATACCATGGAGAGCTATCGGCAAAAGTTGATCGATAACGGTGCCACATTGAAAGATATCCAAACGCTGGTTCATCAGATGGCATCGGAAAGCGAATCCCTCAGCGCTATTTCAGGCGCCATGGAGGAGCAGGGCGGCTTGAAAACAATCATGAATCAGGCGTTGATGCTTTCATCGATGGAGATCGCCAAATTCAATAGCGGCGATTATAATGATGGTTGAGGCATAACGCCATTCGATCTCTTTCCCAATGATCATCGCGCGGCCTTTGCGGCCACCGTTTCCAGTTGAAAATCCAGGTGTTCGGATAGTTCGTGATTGCCCCGGCGTTCGACTATTCTGGGGGATCTGGATTTTATTATTTCAAGGCCCTGAAGTTCACGATCCAAAAAACGGAGATGGGATCATCCGGCCGTTGACAAGCCGCATATTAACTTTTACGATGCTGATATAATTCACGATATCATAGGGGGTGCAAATGAACAAAGGTGATCTGATCGAAGCCCTGAAAAGAAAAAATAATTTTACCCGGGAGAAGGCAGAGCGGGTGATTGATCTTTTTTTCGGAGAGATGACCAACGCGCTCGTCAAGGGTGACCGCGTTGAGATCAGGGGATTTGGCAGTATTTTCGTCAAACAGTATGGTACCTACAAAGGACGAAATCCCAAGACGGGTGAATCGGTGATGGTTAAGTCCAAGCGACTGCCTTTTTTCAGATGTGGAAAAGAATTGAAAGAGCGGGTGGATAATCTGAGAAACGGATAGTCTGCACCCAACCATTCCCGTTTTGCCGGCACGATGCCGGCGAGGCGATCGATCCTTGGCATAAGAAATTGGGGACCTGCCTTTCGATCTCCGTTCCGGACGGAAAGTCAATGCCCCTGACGGAAATGTACGTGCTCCGCCCAATCGAGTTATGAAACCGGCCGACGACCATGAGCATCCCGTTTGTACCAGCCGGCTGCCGCCGGACCCATTCGTCTATGCAAAACCGTTTTCCGTATCTGCTTCGACCGGATCCGAAGTCGGAACAGGCGGACGGGGATTCTGTTGTCGCTCCCCAATCCAAGAGATCGGCAGCAACCCTTGGTGCAATTGTTTGCCGCCAATGCCTTCATGTGATTACGTCGGCCGTAGAACGCACGGTCGTCAACGGTGCACACACGCACACCTTTGCCAATCCGGAAGGCACCGTTTTTGAGATTGCTTGTTACCGTAACGCCTGGGGATGTGGCTACCTGGGGCCCGCATCGCCGGAATTTACCTGGTTTGCCGGTTACGTTTGGCGTATTGCGGTTTGTGCCAATTGCCATGTTCACCTTGGATGGCGTTTTTCGGTGCCTGATGGTCGTTTCTTTCACGGATTGATCAACAGTCGACTGATTGCCGACGGCGGATAGACCATAAATTATACTTTTGACAGATGCCGGCCGGCCCATTATAATGCACTCCGCCTTAATCATATTTTTGTCTACAGGAGTATTTATTTGGTTATGTCCATCCTTAAAGCGATCCCGATTCTCGTGGCTGCGATTTTTCTCGGCAACTGGTTCCTTTCGGAAGTCAAAAAGGCCAAGGCGACCGGAAAGCCTTGGTATGCGCCCTACCTAACGATTCCGGGAATCTTGATTCTGATTGCCTTCATGATTCCCGTCTACATCCGCTTTTTTCTTTAACATGGTGCGAGTCTGTTTTGTGTGCTGCAAAAGCTGAAAATGGTGCGCTGCAAATCACCATCGACCATTCCCTGAAACTGAATCACACCCCTGTCATGCTGCTGGAAATGCTGGTGGCACAGTTTCAGATGGTCAATCCCAAATGGATGGAGAACCAGCGCATGGGCCGCTGGAACCGGGGCACGAAAAAGACCCTTCGCTTTTACCGGCGCTTCGGCAAAAATGGGATTATTCTTCCCCGCGGATATGCCCGCCAGCTGCTACTCCTGCTTAAACGGGAGAAGCTTTCCTATCGCTTGAATGATCAGCGCCGATTGATGCCCGAGGTAAGCTTTTCCTTCAACGGTACGCTCAAATCCTTCCAAGCGGCTGCAGTGGCGGAGATGCTGAAAAAGGATTTCGGCACATTGAATGCCCCGACGGGAAGCGGCAAAACCGTTATGGGACTCTATCTGATTGCCCTGCGACGTCAACCGACCGTGGTCGTGGTGCACACCAAGGATCTGGCTTTTCAATGGATTCAACGCATCGAACACTTTCTCAGCATCCCTTCGGAAGAGGTGGGATTGATCGGGGCGGGAAAGAAAAGAATCGGTGACCGGATTACCGTGGCGCTGGTTCAATCCCTATATCGGTGCACCGATCAAATCGTGCCCCACACGGGCCAGATTTTGGTAGACGAATGCCATCGGGCCCCCAGCCGATCGTTCACCGAGGCGTTGACGGCCTTCGACTGTCACTACATGTTTGGCCTCTCGGCCACACCGTGGCGGCGGGATAAACTCTCCAAACTCATATTCTGGTATTTGGGGGATGTTCACCACGAGGTCGACAAGGTCCAATTGGAGGAGAAAGGCCATATTTTAAAGGCCGATGTGGTCGTTCGAATCACTGCATTTGAGCCCTACTTTGACCCGGTTAATGATTACTCACGCATGCTGTCCGAACTGACTGCTGATGACACGCGCAACCGACTGATCGCATCGGATGTGGAAAAAGAGGTACGCTCCGGTAAGGGGGTCTGTTTAGTGCTCTCCGACCGCAAAAAACATTGTGAAACCCTTCAGGGGATCCTGCGGAATAAATTTGATGTGCATGCGGCACTGCTCACCGGTGACCTGAATAACGAGGCACGAAAAACCGTCCTGGAAGATCTTAATCAAGGTAGGGTCCGGGTGCTGATTGCCACCGGCCAGCTGATCGGTGAAGGCTTTGATTGTCCGGATCTGAGCACCTTGTTCATGGCCACGCCCATCCGGTTCAGCGGGCGGGTGATGCAGTATCTCGGTCGGATATTAAGGCCCTCCCGGGGAAAGGGTAAGGCCCGTGTGTATGACTATGTGGACGAGCGCGTGGCGCCGCTGGCGGCGGCGGCGAAAGCCAGGCAGCGCGTATATGGCGGCACAGGAGAGATTAACCGGACAAAGGATCGGAACGATATGCCCACTCGGTAATGAAACAAGCGTGGGATGCAGAAACCTATTTGGCTGAAACCACCGTTGCCCGCCGGATGACCACCGGTGTTTTGGGCACGTCCCGCATTCCCGAACGGGAGGTGGTGGGCACATTTTCAATGGCCCGTACCACATTCATTCCGGCCACTACCTTGCCGAAAACGCAATACCCCCAGCCCTTGGTGTTTTTACCCCGGTGGTCCAAAAAGCGGTTGTCTTTCACATTGATGAAGAACTGGGCGCCGGCCGAATGTGGATCCGATGTCCGGGCCATGGCAACGGTGCCGACCCGGTTGGTCAGTCCGTTGTCGGCTTCGTTGGGAATAGCCGGCCGGGTCGGTTCACGCTTCATGTTTGCGTCAAATCCGCCACCCTGAATCATGAACCCGGCGATCACCCGATGAAAAATGGTACCGTCGTAATAGCCGTCTTCGACGTAGGTCAGAAAATTGTCCACGGTTTTGGGCGCAGCGGCACTGTCCAAGGCCACCACGATATCGCCTTGGCTGGTGGTCAGTTTCACCCGCGGCAGGGGGTCGGAAGCGAAAGACAAACCCGTGGACACCAGCAAAACCAGAACCGTCATTACAAACCATCGTTTCATATCTACTTCTCCCGTTTATCTCTGTATTGATTGAAGCCAAACATCATCCTTACCATATTTGAAACACCCGTCGGGGATTGTCCAGGCGCGTGATGCCTGCAACCTTGGCTTCCTGTACGGCCTGGTCGTATTCTACCGGGGACAGGGCGACGGCCAGCGCAGGCATGTCCCGGGCCCGGCCACAGGGTCGATATTGAGACATGACGTTGACATAGGTGCTTCGGGACAATGAATTGGCCAGAAATGCCATGACATTTTTAGTTCCTGCCAACCCACCGGGCAGCACCAGATGGCGCACCAGCAAGCCTTTGAAGGCCAAGCCACTATCCTCGTCGATGCACAAGTCGCCCACCTGGCGGTGCATTTCGATCAACGCCCTTCGGACCACTTCGGGGTAGTCGGGGGCATCGCAGGTGTCCCCGGCCACTTTTTTATCCCAGAATTTGAAATCCGGCATGTAGATATCCACGATGCCGTCCAGCAACCCCAATGTTGCTATGCCATCGTAGCCACCGCAATTGTAAACCAGTGGCACCGTCAGTCCCCGTTGGGCGGCCAGAAAAACGGCCGAGAGTATCTGGGGTACCACATGGCTGGGGGTGACCAGATTGATATTGTGACACCCCGCTTGCTGAAGGTCCAGCATGACCGTAGCCAGTTGGTCGTCATCCAATGCACAGCCGGCTCCCAGATGGCTGATATCATAATTCTGGCAGAAATTGCACCGTAGATTGCAATGGGTGAAAAAAATGGTTCCTGATCCGTTGTGGCCCACCAGGGGTGTCTCTTCGCCGAAATGGGCATCATAGGAGGCCACCACGGCCCGACGTCCGGTTCGGCAGAATCCGGTTTCCCCGGCCGTTCGATCCACACCGCAGCGACGCGGGCAAAGTGTGCAGTGGGTCAATGCCTTAAGGCCCTGTTTTACCCGCCGGTCGAGAAGACCGGTCTCCAGGGCGTTGAGATATACGGGGGAAGGGTGCGCCATATTCGCTAACCCTGCATCATCTGTTCCATCCGGATGACACTTTTGGCCTGGCCGACCACGACCAGGGTGTCGTCAATCTCGATGCAGGTGTCGGCCTTAGGGTTAAATATCAAGGTGTCGTCGGCTTTTTTGATGGTGAGTATGATCAGATTCAGCTTCTGTCGGATGCCCGAATCCTTGAGGGCCACGTTTAGCAGGCGGGAGGTGGATCGCACCCGAATCTCCTCCATCACGATATCCGTACTTTCGTCGGTGAAGGCCAGTTCGAGAAACTTGATCACGGTGGGCCGTAAGATGGCATGGGCCATTCGTCGGGCGCCGATGTCATAGGGTGAGATGACCTTGTTGGCCCCGGCCGCTTGCAGGGTCCGTTTGGCGGTGTTCTGCATCGCCCGGGCAACGAGGAAAAGGTCCGGGTTGAGCTGTTTGGCGATCAGGGTCAGAAAAACATTGTCCGCATCGGTGGCCACGGCGGTGATCAGCCCTTTGGCCGCGTTGATGCCGGATCTGAGCAAAACACTTTCATCCGTGGCTTCACCGACCAGGTAGAGTACGCCGTCTTCATCCATGGCCGCTTGGCGATCCATATTTTTTTCAATGACCACCACATCCAAGTATCGATCGGTGAGATAGCGGGTCAGCACCCGACCGATCCTGCCATACCCGCAGATGATATAGTGATCCTTCAGTTTGGCGATCTGCTTGTCCAATTTTCGCCTCCCGAGAATGACGCGTATGCGGTCTTCCACCAGAAATTGTACAATGAGGCCGACCACATACATGAAATAGCCGACACCGGCCACGATGAGAAAGATGGTGAAGATCCGGCCTGCATCGCTCACCTGGTGCACTTCGCCATAGCCGACGGTGGCCAGGGTGATGATGGTCATGTACAAGGCATCATCAAACGACCATCCCTCAAGGTACATGTATCCGCCAGTACCGGCCAAGATGAGACCCACAGTCAGAATCATGCTCAAGGTGAAATGGTTTTTCGGATCCATGGGTTCTATGTGTTCATCAGGCTGGGCGATCGGGCATTTTCAACCATGCAATCGGGAATTGGCCATTTTACAATGCGGCTTGATTTGATTCTGTTTTGCGACTATAAGAAACCCTTCGTTCAGTGTCAACCGTCAATTCTTTGCAACTCCTTTTTATTAAAAAAGATTTCGTCAAATCTGACGGGACTGGAACCGGTACATGAGAGCGACTGATTGCGCTGATCCGCTCATGGAAATCATCGATGTCGAAAAGCACTACAAACGACTTCGTGCCGTGGATGGCGTCAGCCTTGCCATCTGGCGGGGCAGCTGTTTCGGCCTTCTGGGACCGAATGGCGCCGGAAAGACCACCTTGATCGAGGTTATCGAGGACATCATCGCTCCCACCGCCGGAACGATATTGTATAAGGGTGAGCGCAGGGCCGCGCAGTTCCGACAGGAGGTCGGTATCATGTTTCAACAGACCGCTTTGCTCTCCTTTTTAACGGTGGCCGAAACTCTGGAAACCTTCAGCCGCCTGTACGACACCACCGAACCCGTCGCCCGCCTCATGAAGCGATGCCACCTGGGGGAGGTAAAAAATCAACTGAACGATAAAATATCCGGCGGGCAGAAACAGCGGCTNCTTTTGGCCCTGGCCCTTTTGAACCGGCCTGAACTGGTGTTTTTGGACGAACCCTCCACCGGCCTGGATCCCCAGGCCCGACGAAACCTGTGGGAGATCATCAAATCGGTAAAATCCCAGGGACGCACCATCGTACTCACCACGCACTACATGGAAGAGGCGGAAAAGCTCTGTGACGACATCGCCATTATGGACCAGGGTAGAATCATTGCCCGCGGCGCCCCTCAGGACCTGATCCGGACCCATTGCAAACGGGCGACCCTATCGGTGCCCAAAGATCAGTTTCCCCAAAAGATCGATATTCGGCATGGATTTTGTCGGGAGCGCGGCAACCGAATTCAGATTCGAACGGAAAACGTCAACGCGGTCGTCGGACAACTGTTGTCCAACGGGGTGGATATGCGCGGTGTGAACGTCAAGACACCCACCTTAGAGGATGTTTTTTTGAAGCTGACCGGGCGAAGCCTGCGGGAATGATCGGGAGAATGAATGCGATTTAAGCGATTGTGGGCCATTTTTAATACCAGAAACCGCGAATTTTTCCGGGACCGCGAGGCATTCGGCTGGAACTTCCTTTTTCCGTTCCTTATCATCCTCGGTTTCGGTGTCATCTTCAAAGGCGACTACCTGTCACCGTTCAAGGTAGGGGTGTTCCCGGTCCCCCATACCGTTTCCGTGGCGCAGTCTATTGACAACCTTCCCGATTCGTTTACCGCATTCAAGGCCATCGCTTGGGTAGGGGTTGAAAACCGGATCCACGGGGTGGAGAAGCTTAAACACCATAAGATCGACCTGCTTGTCGAGGCGGGAACCCAACCGGTGCGCTATTGGGTCAGCGATTCGTCCCCATCCGGCGCCATTGTCGAACGGCTGCTCAAGGAGGCCCTGGCGCCGCCGGACAGCGGCGATCGATTCGAAAAAAAAGACATTCAGGGATTACAGATCCGCTACATCGACTGGTTGTTCCCCGGGATACTGGGCATGAACATGATGTTCAGCGCCCTGTACGGCGTTGGTTGGGTGGTAGTGCGCTACCGTAAAAACGGGGTGCTCAAACGGCTGAAGGCCACCCCGCTCACGGCGTTCGAGTACCTTAGTGCTCAGCTATTGTCCAGAATATTCCTGTTAATGTTTACCCTGGTGGTCGTCTGGCTGGGGTGCAATTTGATCCTCGATTTTAAAATCTATGGGTGCTTGACGAATCTGTTTGTCGTATTCCTGGCGGGCAGCGCCTGCATGACCACCTTGGGGCTGGTCATCGCATCCCGGGGAACCAGCGAGGAGTTTGCCAACGGAATCCTCAATTTTATCTGCTGGCCCATGATGTTTCTATCCGAAGTGTGGTTTTCCATTGAAGGGGCGCCGGCATGGCTTAAGACTTCGGCCAAGATTTTTCCGCTGACCCACGTATTGACGGCGGCACGAAAAGTGATGAACGAGGGGCAAGGGCTGTTGGCGGTGATGCCGGAGTTGGGCATTCTTGCCACCATGACCCTGACCTTCCTATTGGTGGGGGCCGCATTGTTTTCCTGGAACAAGTAATGCATTGTTCCGATTTTTCGATTTATTGCGTATGGAACGGATGGGTCGCGGCGTAACCGTCGCCATGGTGACGCCGGATCATGTGTTGACCGAAATTAACCGGCGTGCCATTGGCCTCGACGGAAAGGCAACGAGATTTTAACGTCAAGTATCCCAATTCTTCGATCAGAAACATTCATAGTTGAAAATAGTTCAGAAAATTTCATAAAATGAATCTTTCCCCAAATGTTTTAAATAGGCTTTTAAAAGGTTTTCTAACGAATCAGGCATGCTAATATTAATCCAGTCATCAACAGAACCTTTAAAACAAAAACGTTCGGCAACGAAAATACGGTGATTCTCATCTTCTAAAATGAAACGCATAACTGGCCTGTAAGTTGTTTCTCGATCAAGCATTTCAGCAATGCAGGATTCACTTCGATACTTCCCAAACGGCAACCTTTCAAACAATTCTTTTATGGCATCAATGTTTTGATTAGATTCAAATATTGTTATTATTTTTCCTTTAATATCAGAAAGGTAATGATATGGTCGCTTTAATTTTTTAAGATATTTATTTATTAGATGTCTCTCTATATCAGTTACAATTTGAGGTTGTTTTTTTCGCAGAAAAACCTGAGCGTTTGCTGGATGTTCATAAATTTCATAACCTTCAGGTATCTTTTCCACCAAATTACCTTTGTCTTTCATTGAAAAATAGTATTTGGGCTTTCCTGTCTTAGTTTTTCCTTGATGTAAATAATAAGCCTTTTTACCTTTATTTTCATATTTTACAGGCATCTTCATTCCTTTCAAGTTGATTAACCTTCTATTTCGTGCCCGTCCATAAATGAGGGATTTTGGTCGAGATCAAGGCGTGCGAAAAATTTTACCGCTGGCGCCCCGCAGGAAGTGCCCTTAGGGTGCATATAGTTGATATTCCGAGGATAAAATTTTGAGCGCGACACAGATATCGGGCAAAAGAAACATTTATGGATGGGCACTATTTATGATCCTTTTGGTAAGAGTTGTATTTTCATCAATTCAGCATTTATTATCGCGGAAGTGAGCTGCAGGAGCAAGGCATTTCGAACAGGTATAGTCTTCACGATAAATCGCCGGCTCTCTGCCTGTCGGCTCAACTGACCGGTTAAGGGGCTCAGCACTTGTTAAAATATAGCAATTAAAAGAAACAAAATCCATACCCCAGCAAACCACAGCGGAAGGAACTTCCAAGGTAAAAAAAATCGGTATTTTTTTTGACAATGACCTATGACTGGTGGCCATCTCCCGCGTTGAATAGCATTCTCCTGGGGACCCAGTTTTTTGAGTGTATCTATTGCGTTGCTACAAATGTGAAGGCCAAAGCAAATCGAGAGACTGCTCCAAAGGCCAGTCAACCCAACAACGATGATTGCCAAAAGACTTTTACACCAAAGAACACCATAAGTTGCAAACAGAAATCCTTGAAGAGCCAACATCCATGTCAAACGATTATTGCGGAGAGTTGTTTCATGATGAATCATTGAACGAATTGTGTTGTAATATTCCTCTTGTTCCATGTTTATTGTGCGACAACTATCTTGACCGGTTAACGACAATTATCTTGTCCGGTTAATTGTGATAAACCACCGACACGTTTGCTTACTCAAAATGGAGG
>JGI24023J19991_10001085_pt1 | contig 21240 bp, 16 predicted proteins | sample Cruoilmetagenom1_FD_19991 | JGI IMG/M metagenome (IMG submission 19991) | reverse complement strand
TTAAACGCACGTTTAGCACTTTGGGTGGCTGCTGGTTTACCTATTTCTTTTTTAGGAATGTTTATTTTCGTCACACATGCCGGTGTTACCATCAACGTTTTATCTTTATTTGGGATGATTATCGTTATTGGGATTCTGGTAGATGACGGAATTGTGATTGGCGAAAATATTTATCATCATTTTGAAAAGGGTAAGTCACGAATTCAAGCGGCAATTGATGGGACTCTTGAGGTAATTCCTCCTGTAGTATCTGCAATTTTGACCACGATATTAGCTTTTTCAGTTTTCTTTTTTATCGATGGAAGAATGGGTGATTTCTTTAGTGAAGTTTCTACAGTTGTTATCTTGGTTTTAGCAGTATCTTTATTTGAAGCGCTGATTGTTTTACCTGCACATATTGCGCATTCAAAAGCGCTAGAGGCTAAAAATGGTACAAAGAAAAATGCTTTCAATCAGTTTTTTGATAGCATTAATAGAGTCGCTGATTCAGGCTTAAAATGGGTTCGAGACAAATTGTATGCACCCTATTTACACTATTTTTTAAAAAATAGATTGTTAGGTTTTGCCATCCCATTTGTGATGCTTGTGCTTAGTCTGGGAGTCCTAAAAGCGGGTATCGTTAAGACTTCCTTTTTTCCAATGATTGCCAGTGATCGCGTGCAAATTACCTTGAATATGCCGCAGGGAACTCATGAAAAAATTACCGATTCTATTATCTCAAGTATCGAAGATAATGTTTGGATGGTCAACGAAGAATTTACTGCAAAACAAACTGGAAATACCTCAGTTGTACAAAATGTAATTCGACAAATTGGTCCTTCATCACGAGGAGTTTTAACGGTCAATCTTTTGCCCGGAGAAGCTAGAGATTTTGAATCATCTGCCATAACCAGTAGTATTCGTAAGATGGTGGGAAATGTAGAAGGTGTAGAAAATTTATCCTTTGGAGCTGGGAGAAATATGGGTGGAAGCCCAATATCTGTTTCCTTGTTGAGTAATGACATTAAGCAATTAAAAGCTGCTAAAAATTTACTCAAAGAGAAAATGAATCTAAATCCAAAACTCAAAGATATAACTGACAATGACCCTATGGGTATCAAAGAGGTACGTATTCAACTCAAGGAAAGTGCTGATTTACTAGGTATAGACTTACGAATGATCATGAGTCAGGTGCGTAACGGATTTTTTGGTTTTCAAGCCCAACGTTTTCAACGCGGTCAAGACGAAATAAAAGTTTGGGTGCGCTATACCAAAGAAAACCGATCCTCTATTAAAAATTTAGATGATATGTGGATCATTGCACCTAACGGTAAAAGAGTACCATTTTCTGAAATAGCGACCTATAGTATTGCCCGTGGAGACATCGCCATTAATCATTTAGCAGGTAAAAGAGAAATTCAAGTCAACGCTGACTTAAAATCAGAAAAAGACAGTCCACCAGATATTATTGATGGTATTAAAACTGATATTATCCCTTTAATCAAAGAAAAATATCCATCTGTAACAACCTTATACGAAGGTCAAAACAGAGAGATGAAAAAAACAACCGAATCATTACCGAGAGTTGGATTTACCATTATAGCTTTAATCTATATGGTTATCGCCTTTACATTCCGTTCTTATAGTCAACCCGTTCTATTATTAATTATGATTCCTTTTAGTATGATTGGTGTGATATGGGGTCATTATTTCCATGGATTTAAAATCAATATCTTATCCTATCTAGGTATTATTGCTTTGATTGGTATTATGGTAAACGATGGTTTGGTTTTAGTGACCAAATTTAATAGCTACCTTAAAGAAGGCATGAAATATGATGAAGCACTCACACAAGCAGGTATATCTCGTTTTAGACCTATTTTCTTAACCACTATTACGACCGTTGCTGGTTTAATGCCTTTATTACTTGAAACCAGTCGTCAGGCGCAATTTTTAAAACCGATGGCGATTGCTATTTCCTATGGAATTTTGATCGCTACATTTTTAACCTTACTTATGTTGCCCTTACTGTTGTCATTTTGGAACTCGGTTCTCGTATTCTTTAAATGGTTGCGAACAGGTGAAGAAGTAACGCGCGAAGAAGTAGAACGCGCGATTATTGAGATGGAGGTGGATGCCCAACCCCAACCCTTCCCAAAGGGAAGGGAGCAAGAAAACTCTAATAACAAAAAATAACTAAACCAACCCTGCAAGGGTTTCAAACCCTTGCAGGGTTATAAGTGAAAAAAAATGAAAAAAACATCTTGTAAAACAATAAAAAAACTCCTTTCCTTGGGGATGGGCTTATTTATCCTTCTTTTTACAAACAATGTCTATTCCCAAGAAATCCTGACCAAGGAACAGGCATTAGTCAATTTATTGGAGAACAATTATGCGGTTAAATTATCTAAAAATGATATTCGACTAGCAGAAAATAATGCTAGCATTTACAATTCTAGGTATTTACCAACGCTAACTTTGGGAGCAGGTGCAAACTATTCAAATATGAATCAAGAATCTGAAGCTCAAAATGGTACTAGTACTACATTGGATGGTTTAGAAACAAAAACCTATAATGCTTCTGTGGGATTAAATTATACTTTATTCAATGGCTTTAATCGTAAATATGCCTCCAAACAGTTGCAAGAGCAATTGGCCATGAGCAACATTGATGCAGAAGCTACTTTAGAACAAGCCATCTTAGAGGTCTTTAGCAATTACTATCAAACGGCTCAAATTGCTGAAAATGTAAGTGTTTTATTTGAAGCTTTACAAATATCTAAACAACGTTTAAAACGTACAAAATATCAATATGATTATGGGCAATCGACAAAACTAGCCGTACTCAATGCCGAAGTTGATGTCAATAATGACAGTATTAATTATATTAACAACAGGCAGGTCTTTGACAATAGCAAACGTAATTTATTAGTGCTTATTGGTGATACACAAACACAAGATTTTGACATTGAAACGGGTGTGCAATTTGTTGCCATGGCCACTTTAGAAGTTTTATTAGCTGATTTACCAAAAAATATATCCATGCAACAGCTGGAGAAATCCTTAGAAATAGGAGAACACGGCATTAAAATGAGTAAATCGGGTTACCTACCAACTTTAGGGCTAAACACTTCTTACGGATGGAATTTAGGAGATTATCCGAACACATCACCTGCTGCAATAAATATGAATTATGGTCTCAATGCGGGTCTATCTTTAAATTGGAATATTTTTGATGGTGGTGCTACCAAAACGAGAGTACAAAATGCTCAAATCAATCAAGAAAATCAATTCTTACGCAAAGAGCAATTAGAACAACAATTGCAAAATCTAATCACCAATACCTATTACAATTACCAAAACAAACGTTTGGTTTTACAAACACAAGAACAAAACCTACAAACCGCACAACGTAATTTTGATCGCACGACCGAAATGTTTAAAATAGGAAGTGTTAGCTCCGTAGAATACCGACAAGCGCAACTCAATTTATTACATGCACAAACGGCTATTCTCTCTGCAAAATATGAAGCAAAAGTGGTTGAGTTACAACTATTGCAATTGACAGGTCGATTAATGGGTGGTGTTCAATAGCTCTAAATAAAAAAACATGAAATTATTAATGATATACAGTGATGCCTTTTCATACAAACCACAACTAAAAACCTTAGCTGACTTTCCAGATTTCACAGAAGAAGTGAAACTAGAAAATGTACTTGTTGCGTTTATTCAAATGGAAGAAAAAGATTTAGCCATCAACGCTAAGATAGAAACCAAGTTGCTTAAAAACCTCAAATGGGGTGCCAAAAAAAATAACAGCAAACATGTTATCCTACATTCATTTGCCCATCTATCGAGCAGTAAAGCGGATCCAAACAGCACCAAACAAGTATTTGATCGGGTAGAAACACGTCTTAAGAATGCAGATTATGACTGTAATCAAACTCCTTTTGGTTATTTCTTAGATATTAATGTTCAAGCTCCTGGACGTTCTGCGGCACGTATATTTTTGGATTTCTAATCAAAAATAATTCTAAATTCTGAATTTTTACCTGCCAGTAGGTAGGCTAAATTCTAAATTCTGTCTACCTTTGCCTAACCAAATTTTAAACGAATTAATATGGCACAAGATTTATATCAAGCTCCTGATTATTTTCAGTTAGATGAGCTATTGACCGAAGAACATAAATTAGTACGTGATGCTGCACGTGAATGGGTAAAAAGAGATATTTCGCCTATGATTGAAGAGGCCGCTCAAAAAGCTGAATTCCCTATGGAAATCATCAGTGGATTAGCTGAAATAGGTGCATTCGGACCGTATATTCCAGAAGAATATGGTGGTGCTGGATTAGACCATATGAGTTACGGATTAATCATGCAAGAAATAGAACGTGGCGACTCTGGTGTTCGATCAACTGCATCAGTGCAAACTTCCTTGGTGATGTATCCAATTTATGCTTTTGGTAACGAAGAGCAAAAGAAAAAATACTTACCCAAGTTAGCTTCAGGTGAACTAATGGGTTGCTTTGGGCTAACAGAACCCAATCATGGTTCAAACCCTGGTGGCATGGAATCTCGCCTTAAAGATATGGGTGATCATTATATTTTGAATGGAGCCAAAATGTGGATTTCTAATGCACCATTTGCAGACATCGCAGTCGTTTGGGCAATTGATGAAACCGATAAACGTATTAAAGGAGTCATTGTTGAACGTGGCATGGAAGGTTTTACCACACCAACAACGCACAATAAATGGTCACTTAGAGCATCTGCCACAGGCGAATTAATATTTGATAATGTCAAAGTTCCTAAAGAGAACTTGTTACCAAATAAAACGGGTCTTGGAGCACCGTTAATGTGTTTAGATTCAGCTCGTTATGGTATTGCTTGGGGCGCTATTGGTGCCGCAATGGATTGTTATGATACTGCTTTACGTTATGCGAAAGAACGTACACAATTTGGAAAACCTATTGCGTCTTTCCAACTACAACAAAAGAAATTAGCTGAGATGATTACTGAAATCACCAAAGCACAATTATTAACTTGGCGTTTAGGGACGCTTCGTAACGAGGGTAGAGCCAGTTCTGCACAAATATCTATGTGTAAACGTAATAATGTTGATATGGCGCTAAAAATTACTCGTGAAGCCCGTCAAGTTTTAGGTGCTATGGGTATTACTGGTGATTATTCTATCATGCGCCATATGATGAATTTAGAAAGTGTTATTACTTATGAAGGAACCCACGATATTCATTTATTAATAACTGGATTAGATATTACAGGTATTCCTGCCTTTAACTAAAACGTCCCCAATTTTCTATTAAATAGCCCTTTCAATTTATATTTTTGAAAGGGTTTTTTTTGTATCTAACTATATATCAGTACAATAAAAAGTATTTTTATTTTTGGCACACTACTTGTTTAGCCTATCGTATAACAACTAAACTCAAACAAGATGAAAACTTTAAGTCAACAATACGAAATAGCCAAAAAGAAAGCGAATAGTTTTATGCAAAAAGGACAAATTAGTGCTTATATACAAGCTTTAACTGAAATGAACACGTATAAAAGTAAGATGACAGCTATTCTAGCTAATTAGCCTCCTTTTACAACTTTACCCAAAAATACCCTTTACACCCAAAATAGGACGCAATATTTATATTGCGTCTTTTTTTATGAGAGATTAAGAAATCATATTAAAACCTGTGTATCTTACCAATACTTCAGGAATTTTAATCCCTTCAGGAGTTTGATAATTCTCTAATATGCTAGCCATGATTCTTGGTAATGCTAAAGAACTCCCATTTAAAGTATGCGCTAATTGACTTTTACCTTGGTCATCCCTACCTGCGAAATTGGTAGGTTTAAAACGCAACTTGAGACGATTGGCTTGAAAGGATTCGAAATTAGAAACCGAACTCACCTCTAACCATCGTTCTTGTGCCGTTGAAAATACTTCAAAATCAAAAGTCAATGCGGCAGTAAAACCGATATCACCACCACATAAGCGTAGAATTCTAAAAGGTAGTTTTAATTCACGTAAAATTTCTTTTACATGATCAACCATCCCATCAAGGGCTTTATACGAATTATCGGGATGTTCCACACGAACAATCTCTACCTTATCAAATTGATGCAGACGATTTAAACCTCTTACATGTGCACCATACGAACCTGCTTCGCGTCTAAAACAAGGTGTATATGCCGTATTTAATATAGGGAAATCTGTTTCTTTTAATAAGATATCACGATAAAAATTCGTTACAGGAACTTCAGCCGTAGGGATTAAATAAAGATCATCTTTAGCATCATGGTACATTTGTCCTTCTTTATCAGGTAATTGTCCTGTGGCAATACCAGAAGCCTCATTGACCAAATAAGGTGGTTGCACTTCTTGATAACCTGCATCTGAATTTTTATCTAAAAAGTAAGCAATAAGTGCCCGTTGTAATTTTGCGCCTTTTCCTTTATAAACGGGAAAACCAGCACCTGTAATTTTAACACCTAATTCAAAGTCAATAATGTCATATTTTGTTGCTAACTCCCAGTGTGGCAATGCTTTATCATGCAGTTTAGGGTTTTCTCCTTCTTTGTAAACTTCTTCATTATCCTCTTCAGTAGAACCCGCTGGAACCGATTCATGTGGAACATTGGGCAGTGAATACAACAATTGATCTACCTCATTTTTTAAAACTGCTACGGTATCTGCTAATTCCTTAGAGAGTGATTTTAGTTGTCCTGTTTTTTCTTTTGCTTCGTTCGCATTATCAATTTCACCACGTTGAAAATAACCACCAATTTCTTTAGATAATTTATTGGATTCTGCTAAGGTATTTTCTAATTGGGTTTGTGTTGCCTTTCTATCAGCATCTTTTTGTAACACTTGATCTAAAGTGGCGGCAGCATTTTTAAAATTACGCTTGGCTAAGCCTTTTAAAATTTTATCTCTGTTTTCCTGAATAAAAGAAATTGTAAGCATGATATGATGTTTAAAGTTTAAAGTTTTTTACTCTAGATTTTAAAAAGACAAAAATACTAATTAAAGGGGATTGATAGAAAAATAGCCAAACAAGTATATATAATTATTATTTATAGCAATTAGAGTGTTCAATAGTTATTTGCTATGAAAAAAGGCTTTAAAAAAGCAATTCTAAGCGCAATTCACTATAAAAACAACACAACCTAGGTTTGCTATTTAAAAAACATTGGAAATGGGCTTAAAATGGATATTAGCTATTTTTTATAATATAAATTAAAGAAGAATACTCATTTGTTCTTTTAGCTTTCCAATTTGAAACAAAACCGTTCCAAAGGGCACTCACAAAATGTGATTTCCCCGTTTTATATTTCTCAGATAATAAGGAGACATAATACGAATCAAATCGCATGGGTAAAACTTGCACTAGCGTCATTTGATATTTTTGAAAAATCTCTTTTATAGATTTTTGGGAAAAATGCCAAAGATGTCGTGGCACATCATAGGCTGCCCAAAACTGCTTGTAATGTTTCGCATCATGACTTTTAAAGTTTGGGACCGCCACAACCAAAACTCCGTCTTGTTTTAATAACTTTTTTAGACTGTCGATATATGCATCTAGGTTAGGAACATGCTCTAAGACATGCCACATCGTAATAACATCAAACTGATTAGAAGTGTTTAATAAATCACCTAGGTCGGAGACAATACTGCCTGATTCACTAATTTTCTTTTGTGCCAAATCTCTAGCTTGCTGATTTGGTTCAACACCTGAAACAATCCAATTTTTGTTTTCGGCTACTTTTAAAAAATCTCCTGTACCACATCCAATATCTAAAAGCCTTTGATCTGAAGTATTAAATGAATGGATCAGTTTAACTTTTTTAGAAATTGTATAATTCCTCACCATTTGATATACTTTATCAATCAGTGATTCTTTTGCATCTGTATGCGAAATATAGTCAGCGCTCTGATAATAGGAAGGTAATTTCTCTTCGCTAGGTTGCGGGTCGGTTTTATACATCTCCAAATCTGAATCATAGACTAATTCAAAATTTTCACTAGATACTGTATGATCTTTACAAATTATATTTTTCAATAGAGTAGTGGTATTATTATTAAATAGATATAAACATGAGTTATAAGCAAAACTAAAAAAACAGACCCTTATATTTTCTTAAACGTCTATTGTAGTTTAATTTTATAAAATGTTCCACGTGGAACTACCTGCCCAAATGCACCAACAAAACAGATATATCACTTGGTGAAACACCACTAATTCGGCTAGCTTGCGAAATAGTTGCGGGTTGAATCTTAGTAAGCTTTTGTCGAGCTTCTGTAGAAATAGATAGTATTTTGTTGAAATTGAAATTCGCTGGAATCTTTACGTTTTCTAGACGATTCAATTTATCGGCATTGTTCTTTTCTTTATTGATGTAGCCAGAATATTTAAGATGAATACCCACTTGCTCTAGCACATCATCATTTATATTCTTAGCTAAAATGTACTCTTTAATGATAGGGAATTGAATGATGTCTTTCATAACAAACTGTGGACGAGAAAACACTTTATACATTTTCATCGACTGTGCTATAGGTGCACTTTTGAGTTGAGCCAATATAGGATTAACTTGCTCAGGTAAAATACTAGTTTGCTTGAGGAATCGTACAAAAGCATCGGTTTTTGAAATTTTCAGAGCCACTTGCTCCAAACGTATATCAGATGCTAAGCCTATTGCATGTGACAAGGCTGTTAAGCGAATATCTGCATTATCTTGCCTTAATAGGGTTCTATATTCAGCTCTTGACGTAAACATACGATAAGGTTCCTCTGTACCTTTCGTAATTAAATCATCAATCAAAACAGCAATATAGGCTTCATTTCTTTTTAAAATAAACGCTTCTTTTTGTTTCAATTTTAAGGCAGCATTTATACCAGCCATTAAACCTTGTGCTGCGGCTTCTTCATATCCTGTAGTGCCATTTACTTGTCCAGCAAAATAAAGATGTTCAATTCGTTTTGTTTCTAGTGTATGTTTTAACTGCGTAGGTGGGAAGTAATCATATTCAATTGCATAACCGAAGCGAAGTATTTTTACGTTCTCAAAACCAGCTACACTTCGTAAAGCCTTATCCTGCACTTCTTCTGGAAGCGAAGTGGAAAAACCATTTACATAATACTCATTGGTAGTCCATCCTTCGGGCTCGACAAACAATTGGTGTCTGTCTTTATCTGAAAAACGGTTGATCTTTTCTTCGATAGAAGGGCAGTATCTCGGACCGACGCTTTTAATTGCGCCGTTAAACATCGGACTTCTATCAAAACCCGTTTCTAATAGTGTATGTACTTCTGGGCTGGTGTAAGCCATGTAACATGAACGTTGTTTTTCTAAGTGAGATGTTTCATTAGAGTAGGAAAACTTGGTAGGTTTTTCATCACCTGGTTGTTCAATCATTTTTGAAAAATCTAAAGAACGGGAATCTACACGTGGCGGTGTACCTGTTTTCATTCTATCCGTTTCAAAACCTAAATCGACCAATTCTTTAGTAATACCTGTAGAAGCGCGTTCCCCTGATCGTCCACCTTTAAAACTTTTATCACCTATATGAATACGACCATTTAAGAAAGTACCAGCTGTCAAAATAACTGCTCGAGCATTGATAGGAAAGCCTAGGCTAGTTTTAACACCCTTAATATTCTATCTTCAACAAGAAGATCTGTAACCATATCTTGGTATAAATCTAAATTGTTTGTGTTTTCAAGAACACTACGCCACTCCGCTGAAAATTGCATACGATCACTCTGTGCTCTAGGGCTCCACATAGCAGGTCCTTTTGATTTGTTGAGCATCTTAAATTGAATGGCCGTCTTATCAGACACGATACCACTCATCCCGCCTAAAGCATCGATCTCTCGTAAAATCTGTCCTTTTGCAATTCCCCCCATTGCTGGGTTACAACTCATTTGCGCTACATTTTGTAGACTCATAGTTATAAGCAACGTATGTGCACCAAGATTAGCACTTGCTGTTGCAGCTTCACAGCCAGCGTGACCAGCTCCAATGACAATAACATCATATGTAGAATCAAATAAACTCATTGTGTTGTTCCACGTGGAACAATAATTTTGCGTGTTAAAATTCGCGCAAAGATAAATAATAATCTTCTTGCTTGCGCATCTCTATTTTTTCGAGTTTGGTTTTGTCTTTGAAACCTACGAAATGCAACAAACCATGTATTAACACACGATGTAACTCGTCAATAAAAGAGGTGTTAAAAACTATTGCATTTTCTTTAACTCGTTGTGTAGAAATAAAGATGTCACCAGAAACTCGAGTATCGTCTGAGTCATCAAAGCTTATAATATCGGTAAGTGTATCATGCTCTAAGTACTCTTGGTTTAAGTTTAAAAGGTATTCATCATCACAAAAAATGTAGTTTATTTCACCTGTTATTTTTGTTAATCTTACAATGCAATGATTTATCCAATGAATAATTTGTTTCTTATTTTGAAGTGTAAAATCATTTTCTGAATGAAAGTAAATCATCTGTATTATTGTTTAAAGTATTCTTTGATCTTCTTTTTGTAAGTAGGGGTTAAACGAATGGCATCTCTCATCAAAATCTCATTCGCATCNTAATACTTTTTTTTGAATTGAATTTGCTGGGGCGATTGAGTAGGATACTTCGTGNAACTCGATGTGGATTCTCTTTTAGAATTTTGACCTCGTTNTTTCTTAGCTTCCTGTAACTTTAATAGTTCGTGTTCTAAGGCTTGCATGTGCTGGATTAAATCAGTTGTGATGCCTTTGTCTAGAAGCATCTTTTCGAGCGCTTCCATCTGTTGAAGGATTTTATCAGTCTGTGGAGTAGCACCTGAACTTTTTAAATCATTTAATTGTTCTTCAATTGCTTGGCGCAAGGAGGCTTGTTGTTTGTAGATTTCGAAAAGTTCTTTGCTAACTTCTTCACCATCTCCTGTTTTTGAACTTTGTTCACCAGATTTCCCAGAACCTTGAGAGTTGCTTTTTTTATCTCCTTTTCCTTTACCTTCCTTATCAGCAGGTTTGTTAGCCTTCTTCTGCAAGGACTCTTTGGCTTTCTGTATCATGCTTCCTTGTTGTTGAATGATATCTGGTAAACTAAAAGAGGAACCTTGTTTTCCTTTACCGCTTCCTTTGCCCATGCCCATCATTGCACGTTGCATGTTTTCTAGTAGACTACTTAACATCGATGCTAAATCGTTAGCGGCTGTCATGACAAATTGCTGAACAGATAAAGCTTTATGTATCTGATTGTCAACATAATGTACAATTGTTTCATTTATATAATACTGAGCATCAGTAAGATACTCATTAATTTTTGGAGCTAATTTTACTTGTCTTAAAGACAAAGTATAGAGACTATCATCAATATGCTCAAAAAACTGTTTTAATTGATGTTGTTCTCTTAGTTTCTTAGGGAAATTTGGGTGGTTAGGATGCATATCAGACAAAGTAGTCATTAAATGTTCTTGTTTGAAAGAAAAAGTTAATAAGTTTTCAATGATGATTCGTAACAATGCGATGTCTTCTTCGATCATATCAGCCTGTACAGCAGCCATTTGAGATTGCATTTGTTGTGCCATTTTTTTCATTTTATTGGCGGCAGACTTTTGACTTTTGCTAGCTTTTGACTTACTTGATTTTTTAAGGTTTTCCGTAGCTTGATTAAGATCCTTTTGAACAGCTTCTTGTGCTGGTTTCTGAGGGTTAATATCCATGGGTTCTTTAAGTTCTTGGTTTTGTTTCTGTAAAGCTTGCATATCGTTCTTAATCACCTCAAATTCCTTATTAATAGATTCTTGGTGTACTTTTGTATTTTCATTAGAATTAGAGAGCTCTTCTTCTTTCTTAGCTAGTTTGACGAGTTTATCACGTATTTGTTCCGCCTTTTGCTCTACATAAAAACGTTTCGTTAATTCTAATAATTGTGCTAAACTCTTTTCTTGTTGTTTATTGTTCTTTGACATTTTCTTAATGCGATCCAAAAGCTCTTCCTTATTCAATTTATCTGCCATTTTTTTTAATTCTTCTAAAAGTTTCTCTTGTTTTGCTAGAGCTTTTTGGTCTTGTAGCCTTTGTTGAANAGCTTCTTTTTTGTCCTTTAAAATANTATTATGAAGGTCTTTATGATTGTTAAGATTACGTTGTAACGTTTCTTTTTGACGTTGCATCATTTCTTGATAATCAGTTTGTCGTTTCAAGAAGCTTTGAAATTTTTGAGCNTCGTTAAACTCAAGAGATGTTTTCTTTTGTAATTCTTTATGAAACTCTTCTAATTCGTGTTGGTTGAATTCTTGTTTATCTAGTTCGTTTTGAAGCTCATCTAGAGATTTCTTTCCTTCCTGAAGTAGTTTATCTTGTTCCTCAACGTTTGTGTCTTTGTGATAACGAAAGGTTTTACTTTTGACCGATTTTAATCCTGCTACAGCATCATTATCAAACAACTCAAAATAAAATGCGTAATCCTTACCATCTTGAAGCGTTAAATTAGTAGGAAATAAATAATAGAAATTGGCCATTACACCTTTGTCGATAGTAATAGGGTAGACATATTTTTCAGATGGATTGTTGTCTAAATAATAAACTAGTACAAATTTAGATAAACCATAATCATCTGTTAAATTACCGATGAACTGTGCTTCACCACTAGAAATACTATCAATATCGGTTTCAATATATAGACTTGGGTATTCATCTGGAACTACATCAATTGTAAAACTCAATTTTTCATGATTTGATAAAAAACTATTAGAAGCTTCTANACTATAATTCAAGGANTTCCGTAGGGTTATACTTTTACTAAAGATATTTTGGTTTGTAGACGCTCGTACGAAAGGCGTATAAATAGTATTCGTAACAAAATGGAGGCTGTCTGTTTGCTCTGTGTCAACTTTCCAAGTAATATGGGTTCCAGACGGCATGCTAATACTACCAGTATTAGCAACTGATTCATTTGATTTACCTATATAATTAGGATAATCTAAATACATATGCAGCCCATTTATTTTGGGTGTCGGAATCGATTTTATAGTATAAGTTTTAGACTGAACTGTATTGGCTGCGAAATAAAAAATTACGGGACTTATAATTTTTTCAAATTCGTAATAAAAATGATTCCCACTTTTATGTTTTAGAAAATAATCTTCTCTGTTAAAAACAATTTTTGGCTCATCTGGTATATAATCTCCATCGATTTGTACTTGAATTTGAATAGAATTTCCTTGGATAACATCAAGGCTTTTATTTAAAACAGTAAAACTAAAAGGTGCAGGTGGTATATATGCAGTTTGGTGGTGTAAAACACGATTATAACTCTCAGAAAAAACAGCAGTTCTACCAGAAAGTGTGGTAAATAACCAAATCAAAAGTGGGATGCTTAAATACTTTAAATATTTCTTATTTGATGAAAATCGAATAGCATTTAGAAAAGGTATGTGTTGTAAGGATAGTGCTTTTTGATTAATACTCGCTAGTAACAATTCAAGATTTGTGTTTGAGTCTGCATGTAAAGTTGAATCATGTAACTGCAACACATTTAACAGTTTATCATCTATATCGGGAAAATGTTTTCCTATTATCTTCGAGGTGGCCGATAGACTTATTCCTTTAGAAAAACCAATTAATTTAAATATAGGAATCACTAAATAGTTGACTAATAAAATAACTTCAACTAAAATGAAAATCCAAAACAAAATAGTACGAGCTGTCGGTTTTAACCAAAAAAAATATTCAATTAATAACGTAAAAAGAAAATACACCAAACCAAAGGAGACAAAGAGAATTCCTCCCTTAATCAGCTCATTCGTATAATACTTACGTATAAATCCTTGTAGTTTTTGCTGTATGTATTTAAATCGATCCAAATTGGTGACTTGTTTAGTCTTAACCATGCAAAATACGTAAACAATTTTTAAATAATACTAAGTGCATCTATATAAGTGTGAATAAAAGAAAACTTTATCTTTGTGGCAAAACTATACATATGTCAAAAAACGTTCGTGTACGCTTTGCACCGAGTCCAACAGGACCACTTCATATTGGAGGTGTTCGTACCGCATTATACAATTACCTATTCGCCAAAAAACATGGTGGAACATTTATACTTCGCATCGAAGATACCGATCAAAATAGATATGTAGCAAATGCGGAAAAATATATTATTGAAGCCCTTGAATGGTCAGGAATACCTTATGATGAAGGCTTGGGTAAAGAAGCAGGTTTCGGCCCATATCGTCAAAGTGAGCGTAAAGATATTTATCAAAAATATGCACAACAATTAGTAGATACAGGTTGGGGATATTATGCTTTTGACACAGCTGAAGAGCTAGACATCCAAAGAAAGACTTGCGAAGCCAAAAAAGAAACTTTTATCTATAATTGGCACAATAGAGAAAATTTACAAAATTCAATCTCCTTAACAGCCGATGACGTTCAAAAAAGAATAGCAAATGGTGCTAATTATGTCATACGGTTTAAAACACCTAAAGATGAAATTTTGATTCTAAAAGATCTCATTCGTGGTGACGTAAAAATTGATACTAATGTACTAGACGATAAGGTTTTATATAAATCGGATGGAATGCCAACCTACCATTTAGCCAATATTGTCGATGATCATTTAATGGAAATATCGCATGTCATTAGAGGTGAAGAGTGGTTGCCTTCTATGGCATTACACATATTGCTCTATCGTGCATTTGATTGGGAAGCTCCCGAGTTTGCACATCTACCTTTACTGATGAAACCAGTTGGAAAAGGTAAGTTGAGTAAACGTGATGGTGATAAATTGGGTTTTCCGGTATTTCCGTTAGAATATACGAATGAATCTACCAACGAAGTCTCAAGAGGATATCGCGAAGATGGATATTTTCCAGAAGCATTTATCAATATGCTGGCCTTTTTAGGGTGGAATCCTGGTACTGAACAAGAGCTATTTAGCTTAGAAGAATTAGTTCAAGCCTTTTCTCTAGAACGTGTCAGTAAAAGTGGTGCAAAATTCGATTTAGACAAAACGAAATGGTTTCAACAACAGTATATGCAACATGCTGATGCTATTGAAGTTGCGAATCTTTTCCAAAAAGAATTTAAAGATAAACTAAACGATTCTGACTTACATCATAATGACATTTCTTATATCACAAAAGTAGTTTCACTTATTAAAGAACGTGCTACCTTTGTTGCTGATTTATGGGATTTAGGGCATTACTTTTTTAAAACACCTACTTCTTACGATNCAAAAGCAGCCAACAAAGCATGGAAAGGAGGAACTACTGATATCATGAATGATTTACTTAAAATAATTGAAAATACAAGCGAATTTTCAAGTGAGAATCTGGAAAATAAAGTCAAAGAATGGATTACACAAAGTGAACTCGGTTTTGGTAAAGTCCTCATGCCTTTTAGAGTGAGCTTAGTCGGTAGTATGCAAGGACCCCATGTTTTTGATATTGCGGCACTAATTGGTAAAGAACAAACCATTTTAAGAATTCAAAATGCTATAAAACAATTGTAAACAATCAGGCTATGCAAGATATTTTTTCTAAAATACTCGTAATCATCGCTTTACTTATAGCGATACTTACACAAGGGCAAGAATTTTATACAGTTAAAGGTGTTCCAAACCCCACGGACGATGGTAGTGGTTGGGTTTCTGATCCGAATAACTATTTAAGCTTAGAAGAAAAGACGGCACTTAATAGTATGATTTTTGAAATAGAATCTAAAAGTACGGCGCAAATTGCTATCGTTATGTTACCGAGTATCGGCGATGAAGTTCCGAAAGACTTTGCTGTAAAACTTTTTGAATATTGGGGTATTGGGCAAGCTGAAAAAGATAATGGTTTATTAATTCTAACGATAATCGATCAACGCAGAACGGAATTTGAAGTTGGCTATGGATTAGAACCCATTTTAACCGATGCATTATCATATCGAATTGCCTCGCAAGAATTAGTCCCTCATTTTAAAAGTGCTAACTATGGATTAGGCTTGTTGGCTGGAGTGGAAAGAATTCAACAAATACTAGATAATCCAGATGTTATTAGTGAAATCTACGATGAAGGTGCAGGTATTGAGTATACGAAGAATATAAATCCTGTATTTCCAATTTTGGGTGTATACTTTTTAGTGTTCTTATTTGTTGCCTATCATTATGGTTCTACTATTCGGAAAATTGCTAAAAACAAAGAAGATTTCTATGATAAGTTTCAGGACTTATACAACATGAAGCACTTTTTATATATGATCTTTTTTCCACTTCCGTTTATATTAATTCGTTATTTATTTGTCAAAAAACGTCTATCTAACTATAGAGACCATCAACGTTTCAGTAAAATAACAGGTGAAGAACTATTTAAGAAAACAGAAGTCACCGAAGATCCATTCCTTAAAAAAGGACAATTAGTTGAAGAAAAAATACACTCAATGGATTATGATGTTTGGGTCACAGATAAAGGAGATGATATCCTGATTCTGAAGTATAAAAAATTATTCTCCAAATATTCTAAATGTCCAAAATGTGGTTATAAAACCTACTATACAGCACATAGCAAAACTGTAAAATCAGCAACTAGAAGTTCGACAGGTATTCGTGAAGAAACACACAAATGTAAAAACTGTGATTATCAAAAAGTAAAGAGAATCACTATACCTATACTTACTTCAAATAGTAGTTCAAGTGGCAGTTCATCAAGTGGTGGTTCAAGTTTTGGGGGTGGCTCATCAGGTGGTGGTGGCGCAGGTGTTAGTTGGTAAAAAAACTATTCTTTAGGTTCTTCAACCTTTATAATAAAATACTTCGTATCACCCATCCAAGGGAATGTAGCAAAACGCTCTTTATAGGTAAGCTTCACCATTTTCCCTTGTAAATCTTTAAGATCTTCGATCACTTTTTTTTCTTTTGATTCTACTGAAAATTCAAAACGTTGTGCCTCAGATACACCTTGACTGAGTTCACCTTCCCAAGTTTTAAAAACCAAGCCTTTATGACTGAATTTTATCAATTCTCCGGCACGATATCCTTCACTATAACTTACGTAATAAACAAAAGTAAAATATCCCGCTATGATAAGCGTAAGGATTAATACAATGCTAATAATTATTTTCTTCATAAGTAGATTCTTAAAACGTAACAAAAGTAAACTATTTACTACATATTAGAAAAGTAATTCGGTTTTCTATATGCTGAATTCTGAATTATCGCTATATTTAACCTTTCTTTACTAACCGTTTAAACTTAAAAAAAATGACAAACATTATTTGGATTGTACTCTTATTACTACTTATCGCCTCTGGTTTTTTTATTGTAAAACAACAAACTATTGCGGTAGTCGAACGTCTTGGAAAATTTACAAAAGATTATGGCGCAGGTTTCAATTTTAAAATACCAATTATCGACCGTGTTGTAGGTCGTGTTAGTTTACGTATTCAACAACTCGATGTAATTGTTGAAACCAAAACCAAAGATGATGTATTTGTACATCTTAAAATATCAGTTCAGTTTCAAATACAAAGAGATCATGTATATAACGCTTACTACAAATTACAAAACCCACATGAACAAATTACTGCTTTTATCTTTGATACAGTACGTGCTGAAGTGCCAAAAATGAAATTAGATGATGTTTTTGTAAAGAAAGAAGAAATTGCTGTGGCCATTCAACGAGAATTAAAAGAAGCTATGCTACAATATGGTTATGATATTGTCAAAGCTTTGGTTACAGACATCGATCCTGATGAAAATGTTAAAATAGCTATGAACCGTATTAATGCTGCTGATAGAGAAAAAACAGCTGCTCAATATGAAGGTGATGCGCAACGTATTTTAATCGTAGAGCGTGCTAAAGCTGAGGCAGAAAGCAAACGTCTACAAGGTCAAGGTATTGCCGATCAACGTCGTGAAATTGCTCGTGGTTTAGAAGAGAGTGTTGATGTATTAAATAGAGTAGGCATTAATTCACAAGAAGCTTCTGCACTTATTATTGTCACACAACATTATGACACGCTTCAAGCTGTTGGACAATCAACAAATTCAAATTTAATTTTATTACCTAATTCTCCACAAGCTGGTAGCAATATGCTCAATGAAATGGTAGCTTCTTTTACAGCTGCTAACCAAATAGGTGAGTCGATGAAAGTACAAAATAAGAAAAAGTTAGATAAATAATTTTTTTGAGTAATTTGTAGAAACTACTTTTTATACATATAAAAAACCGCAATTGAGCTCAATTGCGGTTTTTTAGTTGGTTTATGGGTTGGTTATTTTTTTTCTTCTTTAGTCGAATTTGATTCCTCTTCTTCTTCTTCCTTAGTAGCATCTTTAAATTCTTTAATACCGGTACCTAAGCCACGCATTAATTCGGGTATCTTACGACCTCCAAAAAGTAAGACTACTAAAATAACTATGATCGCTATTTGCCAAGGCCCGACCATTCCTAAAAATATAGTTAGTGCATTCATTTTTTTAATTTTATGGTACAAAAGTACAAATAAGTATCAAATAAAAAACCTTCAACTTTTAACTTTTAGCTTTTAAACTTATTCTAGTAAGGTAAAATCTAAATGTTTTCGTTCTAAATCGGCATTTTTTACACTAATACGTACTTTATCTCCTAAGCGATACATTTTTTTAGTTGCTTGTCCAATTAAGGCATATTCTTTTTCATCAAAAATATAGTAATCTTCTTTGATATCTTTGATTCGTACCATTCCTTCACACATATTCTCAGTTATTTCAACGTAAATTCCCCATTCGGTGATACCCGAAATCACCCCTTCAAATTCTTCGTGTAAATGATTTTGCATGTATTTAACTTGCATGTATTTTATACTTGCCCGTTCGGCTTTTGAAGCTAATTGCTCTCGTTCGGATGAATGCTTGCATTTTTCTTCATAAATAGGAAATTTAGGAGAACTTTTACCGTCTAAATAATGCTGTAATAATCGGTGAGTCATCACATCAGGATAACGACGAATTGGTGAAGTAAAATGTGAATAATAATCAAAAGATAAACCATAATGACCAATATTTTTTGTGGTATAAATAGCCTTACTCATGGAACGAATCGTTAGCGTTTCGATCATATTTTCTTCTGGTTTATCTTGTACATCAGCCAATAATTTATTGAGAGATTTTGATAAGGTTTCAACCGTGCGAGTATCTATTGAATAACCAAATTTTGCGATAATTCCTTGTAATGTGGCTAGTTTGTCAATATCGGGTTCATCGTGAATACGATAAACAAAGGTATTATTGCTTGGTGTTCCATCCTTTTTTCTACCGATGAATTCAGCCACTTTACGATTGGCTAATAACATAAACTCTTCGATGAGTTTATTGGCATCTTTTGATTCTTTAAATAAGATCCCAATGGGTTCGTTATCTTTATTTAGATTAAAACGAACTTCTACTTTATCAAAGGTAATCGCACCAGAATCCATTCTATTTTTACGTAATTTTTTTGCTAAGACATCCATTTTTAAAATAGCCTGCGCAACTGCTGAATCTACAGTATAAGCTTCACCAGACAACGAAATATCTTGTGGAATACGTAGATTTAGATTATCACCATCTTCTGACGTATTATTCTCAATAATTTCTTGTGCTTCTTCATAGGCAAATCGTGCATCAGAATAGATAACAGTTCGTCCAAACCACTCAGAAACTACTTCGGCATTTTTAGTCATTTCAAAAATAGCTGAAAAAGTTAGTTTTTCTTCATGAGGTCGTAAAGAACATACATTATTTGAAAGTACTTCGGGTAACATAGGAACCACTCTATCGACCAAATAAACAGAAGTAGCCCGATTATAAGCCTCTTCTTCTAAAAGTGTATTAGGTTGCACATAATGCGATACATCGGCAATATGTATCCCTATTTCGTAGTTGCCATTCGGTAAAACTTGAAAAGAAAGCGCATCATCAAAATCTTTAGCATCTTTTGGATCGATAGTAAAGGTTAATACTTGACGCATATCACGTCGTTTACTGATTTCTTTTTCGGTAATTTCTATCGGTAATGTAGCGGCATCTTTTTCTACCTTTTCAGGGAACTTATAGGGTAAATCATAATCAAATAAAATAGAATGTATCTCCGTATCATGTTCTCCTGGTTTTCCTAGAACTTCGATAATTTTACCAAATGGATTTTTAGAATTTAGCGGCCAATCTTTCATTTCTACCGCAACTTTATCACCATCTTTTGCATTATTTACATGCTTAATTGGAATAAAAAAGTCTGCATACATCCGTTTGTTATCGGGTACTACAAATCCGTGATTTTTTTGCAATTGTAACGTACCTACAAACTTTGTTTTTGCTCTTTTTATTATTTCAACAACATCGCCTTCTTGTTTGGTATTACTACGTTGCCGTTTATATGCATAAACTCGAACGGTATCACCATGTAAACCATGATTTAGATTTCGAGATGGTATATATATATCTTTTTCTAATTCGTCACACATAAAAAATGCGCGACCATTTAAGGTAACATCAAGCGTGCCTTCATAATAATGAGACTGATGCGTTATTTTGTATTTGCCGCGACCAGCCTCTTTTATTTGTTGACTGTGGAGTAATTGATCTAATAATTTTTTTAATTGTCCGCGACTATAGTCATCAACTATATTTAATTGGAAAGCCAACTGTTTATAGTTATAGGATTTATTAGGATTATTGGTTAAAAATTGTAAAAGAGTTTGTGTATTTGTTTTAGCAAAGGAATCTTTTTTAGTTCCTTTCTTTTTTTTAGACATAAGTTTTGTCATTGATTAAAGCACAAAGGTAGGTAATAATAAAACAGTAGTATTTCTAACTATTTTAAAAAAATGTGAAATAATAGTTTTCAACAATTAAATATATAATCATTTAAAAATTTATAAAATTTATAAAAACAATGATGGTTATAATAGTTCGTTAACTTCTAGCAAAAATAAGTACTCGTTTTATTGTTTTTTAAAAAATAAGTAGCTTATTACTAGTTATAAACAACATAGTAACAATCTAAGATCTTTAAAATCAATTAAAAGAGACTATCTATTAACAATTCGTTCAGTATAAATTTTCTACTTACTGTTAATAAATAATCAAGATTTGAATGTTTATAAACTTCTATAAAATAGTTGATAACTCGTAAGTAAGATTGAATAAGAATATTTGGTTTTAAAAATTAAAAAAGTACCTACAAAATGAATTGATTCATCTTACAAAATCTTATTAGTTTTAGTTGTATTTTTGTCAAC
>JGI24023J19991_10001083_pt1 | contig 21251 bp, 14 predicted proteins | sample Cruoilmetagenom1_FD_19991 | JGI IMG/M metagenome (IMG submission 19991) | reverse complement strand
CGGCAGTCTTGAAAACTGTTGAGGGTCACACCTCCGGGGGTTCGAATCCCTCTTTCTCCGCAAAAGGAAACCCACAACGAAAGTTGTGGGTTTTTTGTTTTCACGAACAAGCCAAGTTTGCTTGAGCTTGGGAGTGGAAACAAAAAACTAACCACGTCATTTGACGTGGTTGAGGTTTCTATGCTTGCTCAGGACTTCATGTTTGGGATCACGGCAAGTAATCCCTCTTTCTCCGCAATCAAGCATAACTTTAAAACAGCTTGAAGTTAAAATCTCACCAAGTTTACTTGAGTGGGATTTTTACTTTTAAGGTGGCAATCTTTGAAAAAGATTAAAAAACTACTTCAGCTTTTAATTTGAATCAACAATTTTAATTTAAGATGTAGTTCATTGTTTATTAGTAGCCATAATTATACTAAATAATTTTTTTTCACGTTTTTAAAAAGTGCACCCCTAAAAGATTAATAAATAATTCGGTTGAATATAGTATATATGGGGACAATTTCTAAAAAATCATTTTATATATTTTTTATTTCCCTCTTACTTTTTGTGAATTATATATCTCATAGCCAATTCTATCACGGAATAGAAGTTGGCATAAATATGACCAATGCAAATTTCGAGGTAAATGAATCTGCAGAACCAAGCAGTGCTCTAGGTTTCCAATTAGGTTATTTAGCAGAACGTGAACTTACGGATAATATATATATACGATTAGGAGTTAACTTTACTAGAAGAGAGTTTAAGGCGATAAGTAGAAGAGGAATTAATACTTCGAATGAAAAATGGGGAATTGATGCCATTGAAATACCTGTTAACCTTGGGTATTATTTAAATTGGAATAATAGAAATTTTCAATTTTTTGTAGATGCAGGTATAAATTTAGGATTCAATAACAGAGCCATAACAAAGAACGAAAATGAAACTATAAGATTGGATATTGGTAATGAGGCAGATATAAAACGAATAGCTATAGGTGCAAATGCAGGTTTAGGTTTATTAATCAAAAAGAGGATTAAAGTTAGACTAAATTATTATAATAGTTTATCTAATATTATGAATACTGAAGGAGATATCTGGAAGAATAAAACTTTTGGTATTTCGCTTAGCTATTTTTTAAGAGACAAAATAGTGTATTAAAGATAAGAAGTCAAAATTGTTTTGGACAATTCTAGATGACGGTAAATACTATACATGGTTATTTATCCGTTATTAACAAGGTAAAATATAAATATATGAATACTAGTTACTTGTCGTGTAATTTATCCCCATTGACAGTTTTTGTTCCAAATTCAGAGAACCCTTGGGATGCTATAAAGGTTAGACACTTACATAACCGATTAGGTTTTGGTATTGAAACTTCTCAAATAGCCAATGCTTTAAGTAAAAGTCCTGAAGCTTATGTTGATGAATTAATTACTGCCGTTATAAATTTACCCCCAACGACCATTCCGGTATGGGCACCATTAGACCCAACAGAATATACTGCGAATGGATATACTTATGGTGAAGATGAAAATTATGAACTTGTAGAAGAAACACAATACACATTTATTAAAGAATTAATTAATAATGGTTTACGCGGACGGTTAATATTGTTCTGGCACAATCATTTAGTTACTGAAGCTTATGAATATGAGTTTGCTGGATATGCATTTAGGTACTTTTTAACATTGCAAAAAAATTGCTTAGGTAATTTTAAAACTTTTATAAGTGATATTGGTAAAGATGAAGCCATGTTAAGGTTTTTAAATGGTTTTGAAAATACTGCAGGAAGCCCAAATGAGAATTATGCTAGAGAATTATATGAGCTTTTTGCACTTGGTGAAGGTAATGGATATACTGAAGATGATATCACAGAAACTTCACGTGCCTTAACGGGATATAATGAATATGCTAATGGCGATAATTCTAGTATTCTTTTTAATGAAACAACATTTGATACTGATGATAAAACCATTTTTGGACAAACTGGTAATTGGGGTTATGATGATGTAATAACTATTTTATTTGATCAAAAAGCTGAATTGATAGCAAGATTTATTTGTGAAAAGATATATTTTAATTTTGTTAGTCCTGAGATTGATGACGAAATTCATCAAAATATTATCAATCCACTTGCAACTATTTTTATAGCTAATAATTTTGAGTTGGCTCCGGTATTTAGAACCTTATTTAAAAGTGAACATTTTTTTGATAGCAAAGCTAGAAATGTTATTGTTAAGAGTCCACTTGATTTGATCATTCAGTTTATGACTACAACTGGATTCAATTTTGGGGATTTTGAACTCAATAAAGAATCAATAAAATATACAGCCGTACTTTTTGGACAAGACATACTAAACCCACCAACGGTTGAAGGATGGAAAGGAAATAGAGATTGGATAAACTCTGGCACAATTACCTTTAGAGCTGCATATTTATGTAAAGACATGTTAGATTGGGCGTGGGAACAAAATCAAGAGCAATTCAGGCAATTTGCTATAACTATATCAGGAAATAGTAATGATGCTGATGTTGTATCTAAAGATATTTTTGAAGCTTTAATGGTAGAAGTACCCTACACATTAGATGATTTTGAGACAGGTATTGATATATTTAAAAGTAGAGTACCCTCCAATTATTTTGAGCAAAACACATGGACATTAGGTTTTGAAACGGCACACCTACAAGTACGTGATCTTATTGAATATATAGTCTCTCTACCAGATTATCAACTTAAATAAAAGTATATGGGCATTATAAAAAACGTACATACAAATTGTAATACTGAAGATCATAAAAAATGGAATAGACGTTCTTTTTTACAGACTTTAGGTCTAGGAGGTGCAGGAGCTACATTAATGATGAACGGAATTCCTATGGCATATGGGCAACCAACACCTTTATCTAATGCTTTAGCCAGTGCAGATTCTGGTAGGGTTTTATTGATTGTAAGGTTGCAGGGAGGTAATGATGGTTTGAATACAATTGTACCCATCTATGATTACGACACCTATGCAAATGCTAGACCTACATTAAGACATGAATTAGCTGATTTACATAAGCTCTCACATGATTTTGGTGTACCAAAGTATATGCAGAAAGCTATCGAACCCATTTGGGAAGGTGGGTGTATGAGAGTAGTACATGGAACCGGCTACGAAGATCAAAATTTATCTCATTTTACAGGTACAGACAATCTATCTAAAGGTACTGATGACGAGTTGGTTGAAACGGGTGTTTATGGCCGTTATTTTGATAGTATTTATCCTGATTACTTACTCAATTTACCAGATGCACCTCCAGCTGTACAAATTGGAGGAGTAGGTGATATTATTTTTACTGGTTCAGAAAATAATTTTGCATTTACAGTTGCGAATACTAGACAGTTAGAAAAAATTGTTTCAAGTGGAAATTTATATAATGTAGCTGATATACCAGATTGTACTAAAGGGTCACAATTAAAATATGTTCGTGGTGTACTCAACACTACCTTAAAATATTCAGAAGTTATTAAAGATGCTGCTGCTTCACAAACAAATACAGTAGAGTTTCCTGATACTAAGTTAGGGCGTGCCTTGTCTATTATTTCAAAAACTGTTAAAGCGAAGATGGGTACTTGTGTGTACATGGTTAATCTTAACGGATTTGATACTCATGCAAATCAACCAAAAAAGCATCAAGAACTATTGACTAATATTTCAGAATCAATAGCTGCATTTTACCAAGATCTTGAACCAAGTGGAAGAGATAAAGATGTATTGACTATGACATTTTCTGAATTTGGAAGAAGAGTACGCGAAAATGGATCAAATGGTACAGATCATGGGGCTGCCGCACCTATGATGCTTTTTGGACCAGCACTAAATGGAAGCGGATTTATTGGAGAGCATCCTAGTCTGTCAAATTTAACCAGAGGGGGAAACCTAAAGTATACACAAGACTTTATCAATGTTTATGGCACCATTATGCAAGAATGGTTATGTATTGATTCAAGTATAATCAATCAATCTATACCAAGACCATATACAGCATTAGATTTAGGTTTTTCTTGTTCAAGTACGGTTACAAACCATGATTATATTATTAGAGAAAACTTTGAGCACATTCCTATTTATGATCAAGATAAAGTTTCAATTAGGATTGATAATAATTTTAAAGACAATTATAAAGTATCTCTTTATAATATTTTAGGGCAGCATATAGGTGATGTATATAATGATATCTTAGAACCAGGACAACATGATATTAGTATCTCAGATAAATTCCCTCAATTAACTAAAGGAGTCTATATATACAATATAAATAAGAACAATAAAAACTATAGCAAGAAGATAATTATTAGCAGTTAACATTTTATGAGAAATGCTATTTTGTCAATTAAAGAATGCGTATAGTTTTTTAGGATTATCAAAAAATAATTTTTGATAATGTTCTTCTAGTCCTTTAGATTTTAAAAAACTTGGAATGGTATCAATAAGATAAGTCAACCCTGGATTACCTCCATAACTTTTCCAATAGGCATTCTTTGCCATATCCATACCTAAAGTAATTTGATTTGGATAATCGTTTAATAATTCTTCTAAAAAGTAAAGTGTCCAATTTTTGTCCTCTTTTTTCCAACGGAAGGCACTGTCGTATTCTATTTTCACACCTGTGTCTAGAACTCTTTTTTGATAATCTAAATCTTTGTTTCTATCAACATGAGATAAAACAACATGCTCTAATTTCGCCCCTAATTTTTTAAATAATAGTGCTTGTTCTAAAGCTTGGTTTCCGAAATTAGTATGGGTTAAAATCGGAGCTCCAGTTGCCAAATGTGCATTGACTACGGCATGAAAGATTTTTTCTTGGTGTTTGGTAAAAGATTCGTTTCCAGTAGCTAATTTTATCAGACCTGCTTTATGTGTCGTTCGTTGTACAATTGGAGCCGCATAATCGAATTTATCAATACCTTTTTCTATATCAGCAATGAAAAGCTCGGTTAGCTGATCTTCTGTGTAGTTATATCTCCAATGGTTTTCAGGATAATATATTTCTAAATGAATTCCTGTAGGTACAATAATATTAACCTTACTTTTTTGACTAACCTCAGCAGATAATTGTGGGTTTCTACCACAATTTGCAGGCATAGTATCAACAACTGTCCGTCCTCCAACACTATAAAAGCGGTTAAGTTCTTCTGTTACTTTTTTACTATCATTCAATAAAAATTCTGGATGGCCTGCAGTAACATAACAATCATCTATAATAATATGCTCATGAGAATAGGTTAAGCCCATTTCTGATGCTGGTTTGTCACCCAATATGGTTCTAAAAAAAGGTTCTTTCATTTTATAATTATTTGTACACTGAGATTCGCAGAGAAACACTGAGATTCACGGAGTGTTTTACTGAACACTGCCAATTGAATACTGCCTACTTATTATTACTCCATCCATTGCGTGAAATATCTGCCATTATATCTGGTTGTTCTAGTATTGCTCCTTGTTTTATTAAGGTATCTTGTAATTTGTTAATATCTATATTATTAGCTTCACAATCGGTATTTAAAGATTGTATCGCTGCAAAGCCTGCTGCTTGTCCCATACTCATGGTTTGTGCCATAGACCTACAGGATGCATGTGCATCATGTGTGGCAGAAAAACAACGTCCTGCTACCCAAATGTTTTTGCTGTTTTTCGGAACTAATGTTCTATAAGGCACACCGTAAGTCCCTCCATTTGGTACGTACTGCCAGAAGGTTTCTGACTTTCCATTAGCTGATTTTCGATGATCTTCAATAGGTGCTCCACATAAAAAAATTTGATCTTTAAATTGTTTTGCTGTCATGCAATCTTCTTTTGTTAATCTGTACTCTCCATATACACGACGTGTTTCACGAACACCAATTTGGTTTGAAAGGCCAATGATTTTTGAATCTTGATAACCTGGAATTTCTGCTCTAAAAAAGTCTTCAAAAATAAAAGATTGTCGTCTTCCTTCAATCTCAGCTTTAGTAATCCCTTCAGGATCTAATGGGTCAAAATCAACCACTTTAACCGCCACAGTTGAAATACATTTTGGTTGACACATTTCGTGTGCTGAACCTTCTTTTCTTGGGAGTGGATGTTTGTCAGAAACATAAGCATCACTCATTTTTTGTTTGAGCATTTTTTTACCTCCTGCAGCTTCAAATTCAGCTAAATCTACATTTGCCATTCTAAAAGTTGTGGTCATACTTTGTGCAGCTTCTTTTTCTCCTGCTTTTTCATAAGCAATATCTGCTAAATGACAATAATCGGCATCACCTGAGGCATCAATAATCCGTTTTGCGGTGATAGAGAAAAAACCAATCCCTTTATGGAATAAAATACAAGTAGATTGTTCTCCTTTATTTTCTACACCAACCAAAGTGGAATGATAGAGTATTTGAATTCCGTTAGAAACCAATAATTGATCCCAGACTTCTTTTAACTTTTCAGGATTATAATTTACGCCTGTTCCTGCTCCGTAGGTATTAGGTCTTAAAAAAATATTACCTGATTTATGTAATTCGTTTACCACTAAATCAGGTAAGCCTCCTACAATTTTTTTTGGGGTATCAGATGGTGTAAAAAAACCATAAAATGTATCTAACATTTGCGTAGAACTCCCTCCTGGGAAACCATAACGTTCTACAATAGTGACTTTATATTTTCCTTGACTAGCTGCTATTGCTGCCATTGCACCTGCCGTACCGCTACCTATGACTAGAATATCTGTTTTGAATGCTTTTTGTATTGTAGTTTGGAATTTCATTTTTTATTATTTCGCAAATTATATCTTTTTTTTTTGCCACTAATTCACTAATTTTTATTTGTCAATCTTTGTTTTTTTGTCGCTCCTAAAGTTTAGTAACACTAATTTTAGTGTTACTAATCCTTAGCTTATCAATTGCCACTAATGCACTAATTTTTTTCTAATTATTAAAGTACAATTCTTTTTGATTTTAGGCTTAACTCCCCAAAGTTGACAATCAATGCTAATTTATTATCAGAAACTTTAAGGTAGTTAATTGCTTGTGCTACAAATTCATCAGCAATACTAGAAACAGCTTTTACTTCCAAAATTATCCTATCAAAAACAACAAAGTCTGCATAAAATTTATGTGGTAAAATAATACCTTCGTAATTAACAACATATTTCTTTTCTCGTTCAAAAGGAATTCCTGCTTTCTTAAATTCATATTCTAAAGCATCTTTATATACTATTTCTAAAAATCCTGCTCCTAAATTGGAATGAACCTTCATACATTTTCCTATTATAGAATAACTCTCTTCTTTATATATTAATTCGCTCATAAATATTATTTAATTAGTGAATTCGTGGCTATCTGCCTATATTTTCATAAAGCTTTGCCATTAAATGAGCATGTTCATCATATGCACCTTCAAACAATTCAACTGCACGTTCATCTCCAATAATTTTCCCACTACTTAATACTTTAGGTGTTTTTCCATTTTGTACTAAAATATTAGCTATTTCAGCTTTTAGCGTATTTATAATAAGTACACCTCCTAATGTTGATCCTGGAGCAACAGGCGTGTCTAATCCGTCAACCATGATCATCGCATCTCCTAAAGGAGCTCCGGTATCTAAAACATAATCAGCAAAATCGGTTAATTTTTTACCCTCTTTATGTTTAGAGGTGCTACCTTCTAGATGTAGACGACTTACTAATGCGACTACTTTTACATTTAGTTTTTGCAATTCTTCTGCTATTTCAATCGGTACAACATTACATCCGCTTGATGAGATAATCAAAGCAGTATCTTGTGCTATGATATCAAAATTTCGTAAAATTCTTCCTGCAAAATTGGGTACATTTTCTAAGAACATCGCTTGTCGTTGTCCGTTAGCACCAGTAACCATCTGATGACTAGATAAGGAATGCTCTACAATAGGATTGAAGCCTGGAAAAGAGCCATATCTCGGCCACATTTCTTCTACCATCATTCTACTATGACCAGATCCGAAGAGGTGCACCATACGTCCGTTTAAAATAGATTTTGCAAAGAGTTGTGCGACTTCTTGAATTTTAGCTTCTTGTTTTTCTACTACTGCAATAATTTCTTTTCCTTTTTGTAAATACTGTTTTGTATAGCTCATTTATATTATTTAGTTTGTTTTTTGTTTTGCAAAAAATGCAGCACCAACGGCACCAGCAAAATTTCCATATTGTGCTTTTATAATTTTTGTTTGATGATTGTCAGGTCTCCATTCGTATAAAGACATAAATTCTTTAAGTGGATTGAATAAGTCGTCATCCGCTTCAGCGATACCACCTCCAATAATAATTAATTCGGGAGAAAGAGTATTGATTAATGAACCTAAAGCTGTTGCTAATTTCTGTATAGAGGATAGCCACCAATAGCTAGCTAAAGGGTCGTTATTTTTATAGGCAGCAACTAAATTTTTGGTGGTTTTAAATTTACCATTGGTTCGTTCTTCAACTGAAAAATTACCAATAGCATATTCTAGACTTCCTACCATATTTGTCATGGTTGTTGCTCCCATATGATCTACTGTTATATGCCCTAAATGACCAGCTCTTTGAATACAACCTTGAAATAGCTGTCCGTTAATGATAACCGCCCCACCAACACCTGTACCGAGTGTAAGTAATATCATATGTTGAATCTCATTTTTATAAAAAGTTTCGTATTCGGCAAGACAGGCTGAATGAGCATCGTTAATTACACTAACACTTCTATTGAGATGAGTAGACCAGTTAAATCCCTCCAAACCTCTTAATCTATCAGGCATAGTTAGTATTTGTTCATTTTCTTGATCTACTAGTCCTGGAGCAGAAATACCACATTTCAGCAAATTGGCATTACCATTGGCAAATTTTTGAGTTTTATTATTAATTAAGTTAATAATATTTTGCTTCCATTTTTCTGGATTGGCTGATGAATCTTCTGTAGGTATACTATCTTTATCTATTATTTCTCCTTTTTCACTCAAAACAACAGCTTTGATATTGGTACCTCCAACGTCTATGCCTAAATATTTTGTTTTCATTTTATCAATAATTTTAAATAATTATTTAATTTAAAATTTAGTGTCATTCCGAAGAAGGAACAACTGAGAAATACCTAATTTTAAGATTCTTCGCTACGCTCTGAATGACAAGTGTTTTCAATATTTCTTTTAATAATTTTTGATTTTATATAAAAGTTCTCGATGCATTCCGCTTAAAAAAGCGAAACACTCAAACTGACTTCGTTTTATTTCAAAAGTGTTAACTTCTGGTTTAATTACTTGACTGAATACTAATACTGCCCTTCACTAATTGTCCAACCACCATCTACAGCCAATACTTGACCTGTAGTGAATTTTGAGTTAGGTGATAAAAACATCAATACAGCATCATTAATATCTTCAGACTGTCCTGATCGTCCTCCATCAAGAGGTTGTTTTGTTTTAAGAAAAGCTTGAATTTCATCATCTTCAACTGCTCGTTTTGCCATTGGTGTTGCAAACAAACTTGGTGCAATTACATTTACGCGAATATCATAAGAAGCATAGTATGATGCTATTGATTTTGAAAACCCAATTATAGCTGATTTTGTTGCCGCATAAGCATGAGTTACAAAATACTTAGGTGAAGGCGAATAACCTAATACAGAACCCATGTTTAGAATAACACCTGATTTTTTATGTTCTAAAAAATACTTAACCATAGCTCTATTAGAAAACATCATTGAAGTGAGATTTAACTCAAAGGTTTTGTTCCATCCTTCTAAGGTTAGCTTGTCTAATGGACCATCTCCAAATCGTCTTCCACTACCTCCAGCGACATGAAAAAGTCCAGTGATTTCTCCAAACTCTTGATGAGCCATTGTTATTGCTTTTTTTATAATTTCAGGTTCAGTTGCGTCACCACTTAGCACCAAACATTTGTCACCTAACTGTTCTTGAGCTTTCGCACAACTTTCTTTGTTTCTTCCAATTGCTAAGACTCTAGCACCTTCTTTTTGTAAGGCTAGGGCAGAAGCAAGCCCCATCCCTGTTGTGCCTCCCATAATTATATAACTTGTATTTTTGAAATTCATTCTGTTTATGTTTCTATGGTAAAATCATCTGTATTGCAATAGGCAAAAGAATAGATGTATAATCCAGAAATACTCGTAGATAGCCTTCTAATAATTTCTAATACGGGAGCTTCTTTTTTAAGGTTTAATTTTTTTGATAATTCTTTTGATGCTGCTATAGCTCTAAATTTTTGACTTACTCCCGTTATTTCAATATCGTGATTAATTAATAAAGTATCAAATAATGAATTATTTACAAATGGAGTTTTACAGAAATTTGGCAAATGTATATTTGTGATAAATGTATCTTCAAACATTATTGACTTACCTTGCATTACTCTCACTCTAGAGAAATGAATACAACCAGACTTGAGTTCTTTTTTATCTAAATCCCAATAAAAATTTTTATCCCAGCTTTTTAATTCTGGTTTTTGAATAAATTCAGTGTGTATATCTACTTCTTTACCTTTCATGATCTCGGTAAAGCCTTTTATAGACAATAACTCTATACTTTTTTGTCTGTATTCTACAATACTACCTTTGCCTTGTTGTCGATAGATTAAGCCTTCATTTTCTAAGTCTTTTAAAGCATGCCTTATTGTCATTCTAGAAAGCCCATATTGTTCAGAAAGTTTATTTTCTGAAGGTAATAAATCTCCTATATTATAGTCACCTGAAATTATTTTTTTTCTTAGTTCTTTTTGAACTTTTATATAGCCTACTTGGTTTGTCATTAGTATTTATACTAAAAAATAAAAATCAAAAATACAATAAAAAACTTGTATATACAAGTTAAGCATAACATATTAATAAAGAAACAGGAAATGTCAATGCTAAGTCTTGTGAATTAAAAAATAAAAGATATGTTTTATTAAATAATAAATTTGTATATACAAGTTGAATTTATTATGTTTGTGTTTTACTTATATCTAAGCAAATATTTTTTAATTTAAATAATGTCAAATTTTGAAGTAAAATCTAAGGAATTTCAATTTAATCAGTTTAAAAAAGGAAACGAGCGAAGTTTTGAATTTTTTTTTAAACGTGAATATAATTCTATTGTTGGTTTTTGCATGCAGTTTTTGGGAGATTTAGACAAATCAAAATGTGTTGCTCAAGATTCTTTCATTAAACTTTGGAAAAACAAAGAGAAAATCAATTCTTACAACGGAATTAAGTCATTTCTTTATGTTGCTGCAAAAACAGGATGTCTAAATGTATTAAGACATAATAAAGTCGTTGCTAAATATAAAGATGTTAAGTTAAACCAATTAGAGCATCAGTTAAAATTAGATGTATTGGAATCTATTCATTCAAATTCATTGATGTTAGCAGAATTAGAAACATTGATTAATTCTTCAATAGAAGAATTGCCTGAAAAATGTAAAAATGTTTTTATAAAGAAAAGAATTGAGTTAAAGAAAAATAAAGAAATTGCTGAAGAACTTCATATTTCTGTCAAAGCAGTCGAAGCAAATATGACCAGAGCGTTGAGGAAACTAAGGGTTAAGCTGTCGGTTTATATGGCAAGTTTCTAGTTTTATAGTATCATTCCAATCCACATTCAATAGTACAATCAAAATTATTTTAATCTACTATATAGGGTATTTGCCATTTCAGGTGTACTTACTTTAGGATAGTTACAATATACGATTACATGAACTATAAATTGATAGAGAAATATATTCAAGGAAAAGCAACTGAAGAGGAGGTTAAAGCGATTTTAGATGCCACTTTAAAATCTCCAAAATTTAAAGCGGAATTGATTGAGAGAATCAAAATTAATGCTTTGACAAGTGAGAAAGAATTGGATTTTGATGAAACATGGTTTGCCTTTAAAAATAAAAAGAAGTCATTAAGTAGAAAAAGCAATATACAAATAGTATTAAGAATTGCTGCTGTTCTTGTTATAGGATTGTTTGTTGGGTCATTCTTTTTCAATTCAAATGAGAAAATAAATTATGACGATAAAATAGTTCTTGAGTTAAGTAATGGAACTAAAAAGATTATCAACACCTCTAACAGTTCAAAAATTGTAAATGCTGAAGGAGATATAGTTGGAGAGCAAATTGATAGTAAAATTGTTTTTTCAGATAGTGAAGTTAAAGATGGAGAAATTAAATATAATACATTGAAAGTACCTCTTGGTAAAAGATTTCAGGTTGAATTTTCGGATGGGTCTGTAGCTTACTTAAATTCAGGAACAAATATTAAGTTCCCTGTTCAATTTAAAAAAGGAGAACCTAGAAAAGTATTTCTTGATGGTGAGGCCTATTTTGATATTACAAAAGATAAAAATCACTCTTTTATTGTTGGAACAAATTCATTAGACACCAAAGTTTACGGTACAAAATTCAATGTATCTTCCTATAAGTCAGACAATAAGAATGAAATTGTTTTGGTTGAAGGAAAAGTTGGTGTTTATAAAAACGGAACTACTTCTAATGATGCTAATATGATTTATTTAAAACCTAATCAAATGGCATTTTTGAATAGTACAGTATCAAAAATAAAAATAAGTAGTGTTAACCCAAAAGATTATACCTCATGGATTAAAGGTGAATTGGTATTTAACAACCTACCATTTGCTGATATAATTAGAAAGTTAGAAAGGCATTATAATGTAAAAATTGACAATAAATATATAGCGTTAAATACTATTCGTTTTACTGGAAATTTTGATATTGAATCTATTGATCAAGTATTAAAGTCCTTTAGTAATTATCGATCTTTTAATTATGAAATAAATAACAATCAAATAATTATTAACTCAAATTAACCCTTTAAATATTATATGAAAAAAACAATCCTATAAACAAATACAAAAAAAAGCAGGAAATGCTACGAACATTCCCTGCGACTAGTCATTTTAAAAATTTTAGTAACCTTTAAAATTAGTACAAAAATATGATAAAAAATTTAAATTTATCCGTAAAGTTAACACCTATACATAAATTAAGTTTGAAAATGAAACTAACTTTTATTTTAGTGTTTTTAAGTCTCCTCAATATTGAGGCTGAGAGTATATATTCTCAAAATACAAAATTCACTTTAGATTTAAAAAATGTAACTGTTGAAGAAGTTTTTAATCAAATTAAAAACAATTCAGAGTTTAAGATTTTACATGCTACAGATGAAATTGATCTTCAACGCTTAGTAACTATAAGCGTAAAACGGCAAAGAGTTGAAATGATTCTTAAGCAATTATTTTCTGCTACTCCTATTATTTATAAGATAGTAGATAAGCAAATTGTTTTGAGTTTACAAAAAGAATCATCAATACCTACGGTATCAAAAAAAGTAGAAACAGTAGACCATGTTATTGCAGTACAAAATACGGTAACTGGAACAGTTTCTGATGCTAACGGACCTCTTCCTGGGGTAAATGTTGTCATTCAAGGCACAACTACAGGGACCACTACAGATTTTGATGGTAATTATAGTATTGCTGCAGATAAAGGAAATGTTCTTGTGTTTTCATTTATTGGAATGGCGACTAAATCAGTTACAGTTGGAGATTCTAATACTGTAAATGTAGTATTAGCTGAAAACGCAGATAGTTTAGATGAAGTTGTTGTAATTGGTTATGGTAAATCTGTAAAAAAATCAGATCTTACAGGAGCCGTTTCAATGGTTGGAGCTAAAGATATAGAAAAAACACCTTTGATAAATGTAGATCAAGCCTTACAGGGTAGAGCTTCTGGGGTTAGTCTTACACAAGCTTCTGGGGCACCAGGTGCTGGATATAAAATACGTGTAAGGGGTGCAAACTCTATTACAGGTAATAATGACCCTCTTGTTGTCGTAGATGGATTGATTGATGTAGGTATGAATTCTGTAAATCCATCAGATATTCAATCAATATCTGTATTAAAAGATGCAAGTTCTACTGCTATTTATGGTAATAGAGGTGCAAATGGTGTAATTATCATTACAACAAAAAAAGGATCTGAAGGAAAATCTACCCTTGAGTTTGGTTCTTATTTAAGTTTCTCTAGCCCAACAAACAAAATGGATTTGTTAAGTCCAGCAGAATTTATTGAGTTTGCAAATACAAAGAATGTTGGAGCTGGTGAAGGGCTTATTGGTGCATTTGATACACAAGAGAAAATAGATAACTTGATAGCTAATTCTGTTGACTATCAAGATGCTTTATATAGAGATGGAGCAGTTGCTCAAAACTATCAGCTATCATTTAGAGGTGGTTCAGAAAAAATAAGTTATTTTGTTTCTGGAAACTATTTAGATCAAGAAGGTTTGGCAATAAATACTGATTTTAAAAGATACGCTATGAGAGCTAATATTAATGCGGATATTTCAGACAAATTGAGTATTGTTTCTTCTGTTAACCTTCAGAGAACGAAAGGATTGAATAATCATGCTAGGTTTGGTGAAAGATTAGGTATTGGTGGTGTAGGTTTTTATAATGTGGTACCAATGTTAGATGCTAATGGTAACTATAATACTTCAACACAATTTTTAGGAGATGATGTTGCTTCTGTTCTTGTAAATCCAGTATTTTTAGCCAAAGAATCAAAACTAGAATCTATAGGGGATAGGGTACAAACCAATCTTAGCTTAAATTATAAACTTACTGAAAAATTTACGGTTAATGTAAATGGAGGTATTAATAACGCCAAATTTTTAGGTGTTGACTATAATCCAGCAGGTTCAGGTATAAAATCTCCAGCAAGGGCACGTCACGGTAGTGTTAATAGAACAAGATGGCAATATGCACTTAAGCTTGCTTATGACAATACATTTAATGAAAAACACAATTTGTCTCTTACAGCAATTGCAGAAAATAGAGGAGAGCAACAAAGAGAATTTAATGCTACTGGTGTAGGCTTTTTTACTAATTTAGAAGCTTATAACTTGGGTACTGCTGATACACAGACTATTGGGAGTTCTTTTTCAACACGCCAATTAAGATCTGTTATAGGTAGAGCCATCTATAATTATGATTCTAAATATCTAGTTACGGCATCAGTTAGACATGATCAAACTAGTGTTTTTCCAAAGAATCAAAGAGCTGTATTTTCTGCATTTGCATTGGGTTGGAATATAAATAATGAAGCTTTTTTTAATTCTGAAACCATTAGTTTATTAAGACTTAGAGCAGGATGGGGGCAAACAGGTAATGAAAAAGTTGCCTCTGATGCAGCGATTGATTTATTAAGAAATAACCCATGGATTCCAAATGGAGGAGATGTAGGAATACCAACAGTATTACCAGGTAGAAGACTTGCAAATCCAGATCTTAAGTGGGAAACAACTGTGCAAACAAATATTGGTTTTGATTTAGGAATTATCAATAACAAATTTAATTTGTCGTTTGAATATTATATCAAAAGCACTGAAGATTTATTATTAGATCGAATTCTTCCACGTTTTACAGGAAAAGAACGTCAAATGACAAATGTAGGAACGGTCGAAAATAAGGGGTTTGATATTTCTTTCTCAGGTACACCTATTAGAACTGATGATTTTTCATGGGACTTTAATGTGAATTTCTCAAAAAATAAAAATGAAATTACACAATTGTTTGGTGGTCAGGATATAATTTTTCCAGGTATTAGATTTGGTGGTAGTAATGAGTTAGCTCCTTCGGTTATTAAAGTAGGTGAATCTATTGGTGCATTCTATGGTCTTGTTTATGAAGGTGTAGATGCAGCTACTGGTAATGCTATTTATGCAGATGAAAGACAAATTATAGGAAATCCTAACCCCGATTTTACGTATGGAATTAACAATACAGTTACTTATAAAGGTGTTGATTTAAATTTCTTTATTCAAGGTGTTCAAGGGAATGATATTTTTAATGCAACACGTTCTCAATTAATGGGGCGTGCTGGTGGAATTCCATCTGGAACCTCTGCAGAACTAAGAAATACATGGACAGCAACAAACACATCAGCTTCGCTTCCTTCATTGAATGCAACGAACACAAAGCTGTTGACTTCTGAATTTGTTGAAGATGGGTCTTTTTTAAGATTAAAGAACATATCGTTAGGTTACACGTTGAAAGATTCAAATGCTTTGAAATCTATTGGAGGTGAATCTTTACGATTTTATATAAGTGGTCAAAATTTAATTACTCTAACAGATTATTCAGGTATTGACCCAGAAATAAGTACAGGTAAGGGATTTGATGGAACCTTTAATGATGCTGCAGCTGGTGTTGATGTTGGTGCTTATCCAATATCAAAAACTTTCACTTTAGGTTTAAACTTTAAATTTTAATATAAAATAAGATGAAAACAAAAAAAACAATAGTAAACGTTGTAAGTAAAATGATATTTTTATCTTTTCTTACATTGTTTTTCGTTAAGTGTGATGATTTCACTGCTGATACAGAAGGAGAATTACTCCCTGGAAACATTTTCAACAGTAAAACTGCTGTAGAAAGAGCTGTTTTGGGTGTGTATTCGCCATTGGCAGACAAGCTATTTTCTAATAGTGAAGCTTATACACATTTATGGGCAGCTGATGATAGAACTGCAGTTACAGGAGCTAACAAGGCAGAGTTTTTAGAATATGATCAATTAATACCGACAGATATAAATACTAAGATGGAACGTACTTGGGCTTTATTGTGGGAAATGGTTGGTGCTGCAAATACAGTTATTGATGCCACTGAAGAAATTAAAGAGGTGTTTAAAAAAGAAGGAGATGAAGCAGGCTCGGCAAGATCTTTAGGAGAAGTTCATTACTTAAGAGCAATGGCCTATTATGAATTGGTTAGAACTTGGGGAGAGATACCGCTACTTTCATCTCAAAAAGAAGTTACAGGACTTGAGCCATTAGCATCTTTTCAAGATATTTATAATTTGATTATTGCAGATTTAATTTTTGCAAAAGAAGGCTTAGGTAATAATTCAATCAAAGGTGTTTATAGAGCAAATAAATGGATGGCACAGTCCTTATTGGCAAATGTATATTTGACAACGGCAGGTTTTCCATTAAAAAACACTGCTAATTATGCATTAGCTGCAGCTGAAGCAAAAGAAGTAATAGATGTAGGAGTTTATAATTTAGAAGCTGAATTTTCTGGTATAATGGGAGACCCTGAGAATAACTTAGGAAAATCAGGTAATACTGAAGCTATTATTGCATTCCCTGCTAACAAAATTATAGACGGTTGGGATGCAGGAAACTATCAAGCTGAAGCTATAGCTTTTGGCGATAAAACTGTAGAGTTTGGATTTTTTGATAATTTTCCAGCAGGTGTACGTAAAGATTTTACATTTAATGGTGGTGCAGACGGAGCAAGACCAAAATATTCTAAATTTGGACCAGCTTGGGCAGGTGGACCTGCTTTTGATGATGATATTTTGTATATGAGATATGCTGAATTACTATTAATTTATGCTGAAGCACAGATTCAAGCAACAGGTGATAATACAGATGCAGCCGCTTTAGCCGCTTTAAATAAAGTGAAAGTTAGAGCAGGTTTACCTGAAGTTGCTTCTGCTACTGCAACTGATGTAGTTTGGGAGAAAGCATGGGAAACAGCAGGAGAATTTAGTAGATGGTACGATATTGTACGTACAGAAACCTTAGATGAGGTTAATGCATTAAGAGATACTCGTGATAATGATTTAACTCCATTAGGCTCAAAATTAACTGAGGCAAATCCTTGGGCACTAATACCAGCAAATGATGTTGCTGATAATCCAAATTTAAAGAAATAATAACTTCCAGTTTTAGAACTGATAGGTATTAGTACTTTATAATTTTAATATTAAGACAAGGTAAAGTTGAGAGCTAATTAAAAGCTCTCAACTGTACCTTTTTAAAAGGTACANTTATTTATAAGCTGCTTAAATCAATATAATTTAGTTTTTGTATTCTAAAAAAAAACTAAACTTCTTCTAGTAATGAAGCATAATTGCAAAATACCTATCCTAAAACAATTAGTACTCGTTTTACTAATGGTTTTAATCTTTAGCTGTACTATTTCAGAGAAAAAAGATTCATTATTTAATTTATTACCCTCAACAACAACTGGAGTTACATTTAATAATAAAATGAATGAAACAAAAGAGTTGAATTATTTTACTTACCCTTATTTATATATGGGGGGCGGTACTGCTATTGGAGACTTTAATAATGACGGACTTGAAGATATTTTCTTTACAGGAAACCAAGTTTCTAATAAATTGTACATAAATAAAGGGAATTTACAATTTGAAGATATTACACAGGAATCTGGAACAAAAGGGGACCAAAGATGGTATACAGGTGTCTCTTTAGTAGATATTAACTCTGATGGTTATTTAGATATCTATCTATCTGTTGCTGGTCTTATTAAACCACATGCAAATCAATTATATATTAATAATGGAGATTTGACTTTTACTGAAGCTGCTTCAACATATGGTATAGCTGATACAGGTAATAGTTACCAAGGTACTTTTTTTGATTATGATGTTGATGGTGATTTAGACTTATTGGTGATTAACTATCCTGTAACCGAATTTAGTGCTCCTCCTGAATATTATAAATATAAAATGGATAATTTGGAGCATAAAGACTCAGATCATCTATATGAAAATGTTGATGGAAAATTTGTTGATAAAACAAAAGCATCAGGATTAGAAAATTTTGGACTCACCATTAGTGCAAGTATTAGTGATTTTAATAATGATGGTTTACCGGATGTTTACTTAGATAATGATTTTGGGGCTCCCGATTATTTGTATTTAAATAAAGGGGATAAAACGTTTAAAGAAGTTGCAAAACAAGCAACCAATCATACTGCAATGTATAGTATGGGGTCTGATTTTGCCGATTTTAATAGTGATGGCTTGATGGATTTTATTCAATTAGATATGAATCCTCAAGATAATTATCGCTCTAAAGCTAATATGGCAAGTATGAATATTCCGTTGTTTTGGGCTCAAGTTGATAATGATTTACACTATCAATATATGCATAATGTTTTACAATTAAATTCTGGTATCATTGATAGTATTCCTCGTTTTAGTGATGTTTCTCAAATGGCAGGTATTTCATCAACAGATTGGAGTTGGTCAGTATTAGCTCTTGATGTGGATAATGATGCAAAAGAAGATATATTTATTACTAACGGAACAAGAAGAGATATTAATAATCGTGATTTTTTTATTAAAGCAAAAAAAACATTAGCATTTGCATCTCCAGAAATGATATTAGAAGAATCAAAAAAAATGCCTTCACAAGCTATTCCGAATTATCTTTATAAAAATCAAGGAGACTTAAACTTTAAAGATATTTCTACAGAAGCAGGTGTAGATACACCAAGCTTTTCTAACGGAATGGCATATGGTGATTTAGACAATGATGGAGATTTAGATCTTGTAATTAATAATATAGATCAAGAAGCCTTTATTTATGAAAATCAAAGCATAAAAGATACCAATCATGGTTACTTGGCAATAGAACTGAAAGGGCAAAAAACTAATCCAAATGGACTAGGAAGTCGAATTGAGATAAAAACTAAAAATGGCAAACAATACAAAGATCAAATGCCAGTCAGAGGATTTCAATCTTCGTCAAGTGATATTATTCATTTCGGACTAGGTAAATCTAAAAAAATAGATACTATTATAGTGAAATGGCCAGACGGTACAATCTCTCATAAATTTAATGTAAATGCCAATCAAAAAATTGTAATTAATAAGAAAGATGCTGTCACATTGGCAAGTACGAGTATAAGTGGAGAAGAGAAGTACAAGATTTTTAAATATATAAAGTCTAATACCATTTTAGATTTTACTCATCAGGAAAATGCCTTTGATGACTTTGAGAAACAAGTTTTGTTACCTCATAAAATGTCTCAGTTTGGACCAGCTATGACAATAGCTGATTTTAATGGTGATGGTAGAGACGATATTTTCTTTGGAGGGAGTTCAGGACATAAAGCAACATTATATTTCCAGGATGAAAATGAAAAATTTATTCCTCAGACAAATGAATTGTTTGAAAAATACAAACTACATGAAGGGGTAGATGCACTAGCATTTGATTTTGATAGTGATGATGATCTAGACTTGTATATAGTTTCTGGTGGGAATGAATTTGAACCAGGAAATTCAAATTATAAGGATCGTCTCTATATTAATAATGGAAAGGGTTATTTTACAGATGGCTCAGATTTATTACCAGAAAATGCGGCAAGTGGTAGTACCGTAAAAACAGTAGATTTTGATAAAGATGGTGACCTTGATTTATTTGTAGGTACCAGACTTTTGCCTCATAATTATCCGTTATCGCAAGGTAGTTTTATTTATGAGAATATTGATGGAAATTATAAAGATGTAACAAAAAGTATCGCTCCAGAAATCATGAATGCAGGAATGGTAACCGATGCCGAGTGGATAGATATAAATTCAGACGATAAATTGGATTTGGTAATGGTAGGTGAATGGATGGAACCATGGGTTATGTTGCAAGACAAGCATGGTAAATTTATTAGAAAATCAAATAAAGAGTTAGGCTTGAGCAATATGGCAGGGTGGTGGTTTTCAATAGAGAAAGGTGATATAGATGGTGATGGAGATATGGATCTGGTTTTAGGAAATCTTGGAAACAATTATAAATATCAGGCAACTGCAGAGCAACCCTTTAAAGTTTTTGCAAAAGATTTTAATAGTTCAGGCAGTATGGATATTGTATTGAGTTATCAACAAAATGGAAATTATTATCCAGTTAGAGGTAAACAATGCTCCTCAGAACAATTGCCTGAATTAAAAAAGAAATATAAAGATTACAATAGTTTCGCAAAAGCTGATGTCAAAACTATCTATTCAGATTTGGGAATTACAAATGCACTTGAATTAAGTGCAACAACTTTTTCATCATATATTTTGCAAAATGAGAAAGGGTTTTTCAAGAAGTTGAGATTACCCAATTATGCCCAAATTTCATCTGTTAATGACATTTTAATAGATGATTTTGATGGTGATGGAGCTACAGAGTTAGCATTGGCAGGAAATCTTTATGTCTCAGAAGTTGAGACTACAAGAAATGATGCAAGTTATGGATGTATAATAGATTTTGATAAAAGTATTGAGAACATGTTGACTTTAAAGCCTTCAGAAAGTGGACTCTTTATTAAGGGTGATTGTAAAAAAGTAGGTAAAATTAAAATTGGTGAGATTAACTATGTGGTATCTGTATTGAATGATGACCATGTAGCTTTGCATAGTTATAATTATAAATCTATGC
>JGI24023J19991_10001082_pt1 | contig 21276 bp, 17 predicted proteins | sample Cruoilmetagenom1_FD_19991 | JGI IMG/M metagenome (IMG submission 19991) | reverse complement strand
GATCCGGTACAGTCGGTGGCGGCCGAACCACAACCCGCCGTCACGGCGGCTGTGCCACCAGCGGACGACGAACCGATCCAAGGCAATCGTCAGATTTTCCTTGTTCAGAAGAACTTACGCGAGATGGGCTATGACCCTGGTCCGGTAGACGGCCAGGTCGGCCCGCGAACCACGTCCGCCATTCAGGCGTACCAGCAGCGCGCTGGCCTGGAGGTCGACGGGCAGCCGTCCGCGGTGCTGCTGGAACATATGCTCCAGTCGGCCCAATAGGCTTGCCTCAGCCTCCCCCGTCTGAGACACCGTGATAGTGGCGGTACCAGTCGACGAAGCGCGGTAATCCTTCCTCGATCGAGGTGCGCGGCTCGAAATCAAGGTCCCGGCGCGATGCCTCGATGTCGGCGTAAGTCGCCTGCACATCGCCAGGCTGCATGTCCTCGAAAATCTTTTCCGCCTTGCGGTTACACGACCGCTCGATCACCTCGATGAAGTGCAACAGATCCTCGGAGCGATGGTTGCCCAGATTGTAGACCCGGTGCGGTGGTGCCCCGCCGGTGTCCGGCGGCGGCCGATCCAACGCCGCAACCACACCCGCAACAATATCGTCTATGTATGTGAAATCGCGCTGCATATTGCCTTGGTTGAAGACGTGGATCGGTTTTCCCTCGAAGATCGCCTTGGTGAAAATATAGGCCGACATATCGGGCCGGCCCCACGGCCCATACACCGTGAAGAAGCGCAAGCCGGTCATCGGCAAGCGGTAGAGGTGGCCATAACAATGGGCCATCAGCTCACCCGCCCGCTTGGTCGCCGCATAGAGAGAAACCGGGCGCTCGACCGGGTCTTCCACCGAAAACGGCAACTTGGTGTTACCGCCGTAAACCGACGACGAGCTGGCATAGACAAGATGGGTCAGCTTCGGCAGGCGCCGGCATCCTTCCATGATCGCCAAGTGGCCCGTCACGTTGGCGTCGATGTAGGGAAAGGGATGGGTGAGCGAATAGCGCACACCGGCCTGAGCCGCCAAGTGGACCACCCGATCGATCGCCGGCTGGCTCTCAAACAGCGCCACAACGGCCGCGTGGTCGGCAATATTCAGCTTGTGGAACGAAAAGCCCGGTTGGCCGGTAAGCTGTGCCAGCCGCGCCTGCTTCAGGGCCGGATCGTAATAGTCATTGAGATCGTCAATGCCGATCACTGTCTCGCCGCGGGCGAGCAGCACTTTCGATACATGAGATCCGATGAACCCGGCTGCGCCGGTAACGACAATGGACAAGGAAGGCCGCCTTTCCAACTGGGTTGCCACGCCGCTCCTCTTACGCGGCGGGCTGCGCCGCCTCAAGGGCAAATCCACGCCCTTGCACGACCGGCGCCCACAAGGTAGGGGGCAACGGTCTACTCTTTCTTAACGCCCATAGGCTTTAACACCCTGGGGCAAGGGCAACCGCCAGACGGCAGAGGATTGGGGTTCAACCACATGGCAGCTCGGCGGGTCCTCTTCATTGTTACGAAACTGTCCAAGGGCGGCGCCATGGTGGTGCCCCTACAGGTTGCCGCGGCCCTACGCGAGCGCGGCTACGAGGCCGAGACCTGGTTTCTCTACCAGCACGAACCGGCCTTTGAGAACGAGCCCGGCCTGCGGGTCATCCTGCCGCGGCGGGTGCGGAATCCCATTGATATCGTACGCATATTCCTGCGGCTCGTCCCCGCCATGCGCGCCTTTCGGCCGGATGCGGTGCACGGGGTCCTGCCCCTGGGCTGCGTTTTCGGCCTGCTTGCCGCCGCCATGGTTGGCTGCCGATCCCGCGTCGCCTCGCAGCATACCGAAGCAAGGACGCTTAGCCTTGTGATGCGATGGCTCGACTGGCTCATGGGGACAACCGGTGTTTACACTGGAAACATCGCCGTATCACACGCCGTGGGTCGCTCCTATAGCGGCTATCCGCCTTCCTACCGACGGCGTTTACACGTCGTCCAGAACGGGATGCGCGCGCGCAAGCCGCGGCGGAGTAAGACTGAGGCACGGGAACACTTCGGCCTGCCAATTGAGACCCCGTTGCTCGGCAATCTGGGTCGCCTGGCGCATCAGAAGTATCAGGATTTCCTGTTCGATGTGATGGCCGCCCTTCCCGATGTGCACCTAGCGCTCGCCGGCGACGGTCCATTGCGGCAGGATTATGAACGGCAGATCGAAGCCGCCGGCCTGACGGACCGCATTCATCTCCTCGGTGCCGTGCCGCCGGAAGATGTGCCGGATTTCCTGGCGGCACTCGACCTGTTTGTCCTGCCCTCCCGGTACGAAGGCCTGCCGATCGCGTTGATCGAGGCGATGCAGGCCGGTTGCCCGGTGGTCGCCAGCGACATTCCCCCAAACATCGAGGTGGCTTTACCGGAGGATGGCGAAGTTGCCGCNGTGATTCTAAGCCTCGACGCACCCGANCCNTGGATCGCGGCCATCCGNGANNTNGTCGATCAACCTGAAAAGCTGCACGCCCTGGCCGAGGCGGCACNGCGGCGCGGCGGCTTCTTCACNCTCGATCGGATGACCGACGGCTACGTCGCTTGTCTTTTTCCAAATTCGTCGCCGAGCAGCACCCGCAAATAGGCATCCGACGCGTGCGCCACGGTGAACATCCCGGCGCGCGCCTTCAGCATCTCAACGGCAACCGGTGCGTCCAGCATCTGGCCGATGGCGGCCGCCATGGCGGTTGCGTCGCCAACGGCGACCAGTGGGCCGTACCGGCCGTTTTCGAGAAGCTCCGCCGGCCCGCTACGGCAGTCGGTCGCAACCACCGGCGTGCCCAGCGCCATCGCTTCGACCAGCACATTCGGGCTGCCTTCCCAACGCGAGGAAAGGGCCAGAACAGCGGCCCGCGCCATATAGGCATAGGGGTTTTTGGTGAAGCCAGGAAGCAACACACGATCGCGTACGCCAAGCTCATCGACCAGGGCCTCAAGCGCCGGGCGCTCGGACCCCTCACCCAGAATCATCAGACGAACCGGTCGTTGTGGCGCCAACTCGGCGATGGCGCGGATGACGGTGTCGAACTCCTTCTCCGGATTGAGCCGACCGACACAAAGAACGACCGGCGGCTCGCCAGCGGCAAACCAAGGGTGATCGACGGGCTCTGCCGCGCGCTGAGCCAAGGACGGGCCGACGACCGGATTGTTGATCACCTCGATCCGATCGATGGGCATCCGGCAAAAGCGTGACAGGTCCTCTGCAGCACCCCGCGAAACGGCAATGATGCCGTCTGCACGCGGATACAGCCATGGGACGAGCCGGTAAACGGCCTGGATCGAGAAGGCTTTGATCTCAGCCGCTTCTTTGCTGATTGTGGTGCGCTCGCTCACCACGACGCGGCAACGGCAACCGGCGAGATAGTTTGCCAAGAGAGCCGCTACATTTACATGCGTGAGCGCCGAAAGGAGTGCCACCGGCCGTTCNCGGCGCAAATAGCTCGCCAGCGCCGGCACGCTGCGCACTGTCCGCTGGCCGCCNAGATCGACCACGCGCACATTTTNCGGGANCGTGGGAAGGAACGATCCTCTGACCTGCGCGAGCACAAGATCGACTGCTGCGCCCGTGTCGGCAATGCCGCCAGCCAGGTTCAGCATCATCCGCTCGGTGCCGCCGGCGGACACGTTCTGCAGAAAGATGGCAATTTTTGGCGCCGCCGCCGCAGATGGCGCGGCACCAAAATCAGCACTTTCGAGAGCACGCATGGATAATTCAAACCGGTGATTCGATGGGCGAATTGATTGCAGTCGACCGAGTCGGCGGATTATTACGCGGCTGTTGTGTTAACTACGTTAACGAAATGACGATTTCCGAACACGGCAATATCATCATATGGGACTGTCGCATGGCCGAAGCGAGAAACTTGTTTCAGCGGTAGCGAAGTTTGCCTAAAGTCCGTTTCGACTCGAAGGTATCTGAGAAACACAACGCTAAGCGCCACATCCAATGTTAGTTGAAAGCAAATGATTGACGTCAAGTGGTGGCGTCGAGCGTTGGTCAATGACGTCCTACCCCGGCGTCTGAAGCTGGCCGTGATATCCTCAGGCATCCTACTCTATCCACGCTACAAGAGATTTGCCTTGGAGTTCGCGCGGGGCAACAGCGACATAGACTATAATCGCGTGAAGGCGCTTCTCGATAAGAAAGATTACAGCGGTGCCTGGAGTGAGCTCTACTATCCGACAGTGGGCGAACGCGTCGAAACGATATCAGAGCTCGAATATCATTGCGTCCTGGAGTATTCCCTAAATCACATTTTGTATTGTGATAAAATCAATAGTCAAAAAGACTATAAATCCCTGGGATTAGATTTCCCGAGTATACCAACGGTCGCTTTCATACGAAAAGGGCGCCTTTACGCGCGCGACGGAAAGACCAAGGCCCCGGAGGGAAAGGACGCTCTTGAATTCCTGTCGATCGAACCGGACCGTGAGTATCTCACAAAGCCTGCCGGACTAGACTCCGGCTCCGGACGGGCCGTCACAATTCTACCCGGCCGCGATCTTCCGAATCGATTGAGAGATCTGGCCCGCCAATCGAATCTTCTCATCGTTCAGGAGGTCTTCCGGGGTCACGACTTCTTCCGTTCGCTCAATCCATCATCCCTGAACACGATTCGTTTCATGACGCTCAAGGATGGCAATCGGACTCGCCTGCTCTCGGCCGTGCTGCGTGTCGGCCGGCCGGGCCGTATTACCGACAATGTTAGTTCGGGCGGAGGGATTTGCATGGGCGTGGATGATCGCGGATGTCTCAAGGACATTGCGTTAGACCACACCTTTCGACCACATCGACAATTTCCCGATTCCGGTCAATCGTTTGCCGGCCTGCAGATACCCCACTATCAGGCGATGGTCGATACTTGCCTAGAGGCCCACGCGGGCCTAAGGAATTTGGGTGTACTCTCCTGGGATGTGGCCCTTTCGCAAGAAAACACCCCGGTCATTGTCGAATTAAACTGCGCCTGGCAGGGGGTCGGCATACATCAAGCAGTCAATCCGGGTAGCCTTCTTCCCTTGGCGTCCTATCGTGTGGGCTGGTGGGAAAGAATGCGACGCGTCTGGGATCATTACCCGACCAACAGCGACCTTCGAGAGCCGCCTAGAACATAGCTAGGTATCACTCGATTTCTCGCATTGGCGATCCGTGTCGAACAAGGCGCTGCACTTGCGGGCCAAAAACGCCAGGTCCGGGCCCAACATTTCCCGCAGCCTGTCCAGGCGTGCCCGAAATTCCGCCTCACCGCCGCTGGCCACTATGTCCGACAAATCTTGTGTGCTTTGCCGCACGGCATCGCGGGCGCCCATTGCGAAGCTGTTATGCGCCTGGATGTCCCAGTAGACCTCGGGCTCACCCCCGAGAATCCGTGCCAATAGAGCGAGCATCACCCTGTGCGGCGGTGACGACATATCCGAGAGCGCCGATACGTCGTAGTCCAAATTCTCCAGAGCCATGCCGAAGGACAGAATTGCGGCATGGGTGGCCGTTTGCAGCGCGGCCATCGCCCGGTCATGTTCCTCGGCTGTGCGGAAGACGACCCGGCATCCCCAGGATTGCAGAATTTCAATGAAGCGCTCGGCGCGCGGGCCGGCGGCGACTTTGACCGCTATCACGTTCTGCCCGCCGAACCCGGCCGAGGGCCCAAACATGGGGTTGATGCTGAGGGTTTCGAGCGGAGGCGGAAATTCCCTCATCAAATCAACAACTTGCGATTTTACCGAGAGGGTATCCACGAGCAGCGCGTCGTCGCGCATAGCTGACCGTACCGCGCGCACCGCCTCGATCGCCACGGATTCAGGCAGCGCCAGGATGACCACATCCGCGGCCGACAATAGGCGCTTTGCCTCGGCATCCAATGCCAGAACGTCCGCTTGAAGATAGGCCGTCGCGCCGGCACCGGGCTGTGATTGTTCGGCCAGGTCCACCGCCGTGACGCTCTCGGCCTGGTCGGCCAGATTGTTACACAGGAGTGAGCCCATTGCTCCGTTGCCGCCGAGGACAACCACGCTCCTGAAGTCGCAACGGGGCGTCGCCACACTAGTGTCCTGGAACTGAAGTTGATGGCCTATAGGATCGCTTATCCCGTCCTCTGGGTAGGAAGGCCCGCGCTGCCGATGTGGAGCATCGTCGAGCGGGCCTGACGCCCGCCAGAGGTCGGGATAAGCGACCAGAAGGCGGGCTTGCAGGTCCCTCGGTCGTCGTCGTGCGCCCCTTGTGATGCGACAGCATCACGGCGCGACCCACTCCTAGCCGAGAAACCTGCATGCCCGTCCTATATGCCATCAACTTCAGTTCCAGGACACTAGCCTCCTTGGTCCAAGACCTTGCTAGCTAGTGGCTATCAGGACCCGCGTCAATGATCTCGTCCTCCAGGCGGCAGGCTTCGCCGATCACCAGAGTATACAGGTCTTGCACAAACGCCGGACTCACCGCGTGAGTCTTCGCCAGCTCGGCGTTGCGCGCGTGCACTTCTTTGACGCGATCCGGCTGCATCATAGGAACGTCGTACAGCTTCTTGTAATTGGCCACCTTTCGGCAGACCTCAAAGCGCTGCCCCAGCAATTCGATAAGCTGTGCATCGATCCGGTCCAACGCTGCCCGGAAATTCGACAGATCTTCCATACGAGACTCCTCCAGATCGAACCGGCCTATTCCGTCACCCGAAGTTCATGCTGGATGGCGGGTTCGACCGTCGTCGGGCGAGTCTCGTCGGTCTTCTTCACCTTGGCGGTCACGGCAATCGCCCGTATCAGCGCCTTGGCTTTCAAGAAGATCTCGTCCAGCTCGTCTTGAGGATCAGAGAGCGCGACAATGGCGCCGCCCACACCGAAGGAGACCTCGCCCGGCTCCACGACGATGGTTCGGATGACGATGCTGAGATCGGCGGACCCATTGAGACCGAGGAAGCCGATTGCGCCGGAGTAGACACCGCGGGGGCCCTTCTCCAACCGGTCGATGATCTCCATCGTCCGTTTCTTGGGCGCGCCGGTCATGGAGCCGCCAGGGAAAGAGGCCTGGACGCATTGGATCGCCGAAACGTCATCCCGCACGCGCCCGCGGACGGTGCTGACCAACTGATGCACGGTGGAATACGTCTCGACCGCGAAGATCTTCGGCACATGCACGCTCCCAACCTCGCACACAGAGCCAAGGTCGTTGCGCAGGAGGTCGACGATCATGAGGTTCTCGGCGCGGTCCTTTTCCTGGGACGCAAGATCCTCACGAAGCGCCTGGTCCTCGGCGGCTGTGCTGCCCCGCCGCCGAGTGCCTTTGATCGGTTTGGCCTCCACGTCTCCGTTCGAGTCCACCGTCAAGAACCGCTCAGGCGAAGACCCGATGGTGGCAATACCCGGGAAGTTCAGGAACGAGGCATATGGCGCCGGATTGCTGTGGCGAAGCTCGAGGTGGGTCGTGAGCGGATCGATTTCGACATCCGCCGTAATCCTATTGGTTAGGCAGATTTCGTACGACTCGCCGTTCTTGATTTCATGCTGACAGGCCCGAACCATATCCAGGTATTCTTCGGAGGAGTGCCGGAGGATCTGCGGAACCTCCCCCGGTTTGCCAAGGTTGCGTGGCTGGTCGGGAACCTGGGCCAGAGCCTTCAGCTGACTCTCGATATCGTCGAACCAAGCCTCCACCCGCGCGCCATTCTCCGCGGTATCCAGGCAAAGAAGGTAGATGTCCTTCTCAACGTGATCGAAGGCCACGACCCGGTCGGCAAAGACCTGAGCCGCATCGGGGCTGGCGGACGGGTAGGCGAAATCCGCGCCACAGTCCCGCTTCAGTTCGTAACCCAAATAGCCGACGTAACCCAGATTGAATTCGAACGGCAATTCGGGGGTAACGACATACTTCTCACGGAGCTGACGATCGAGATAGCTGAAGATATCTTCGTTATACGAAGACGTGACACCCTGGCGTTCGACCGTTAGCTGGGTTTTTTGGACATTGTAGGTCACATACTCCGCATGCGGCCCGGCAGCATCGCCGATATAGGAAAAGCGGGAAAAATCCGTGGGCATGGCGCAGTCGAGCCAAAACGCGTGCCGAGATTGCGCATAGCGAGCGACGAACAGCTTTTCCGCGTTCGTGTAGTAAGGAATCTTCCGCACATGAACGGCGAGCGGCGACGTTTTATACGAACCCACCGCGGGACGGGCCGGCGCCGCTTCGCCGGCCGAATCCGCCTCGTAAATCGGAATACCGGGGCCGCGCATCGCCGTATCGTCGGTGGCGCGCCGCGAGGGTTTGTACCCTTCCGCCTCGGCCGTTAGCTCCATGAAGTTGCGGATTAGTTGCTGACCGTGTTCCGTCAGGATGGACTCGGGGTGGAACTGAACGCCCCAGATCGGCTTTGTCCGGTGGCGCACGCCCATGAGAATGCCGTCGTTCGTCCAGGCAATACCCTCCAACTCCTCGGGCAGTTCGGAGACGATGAGCGAGTGGTACCGCACGACGGAAAATGGCGACGGGATGCCCCGAAAAACGTCCTGCCCCGTGTGCGTCACTTCGCTGAGGCGTCCGTGCATCACCTCATCGGCGTAGTCCACCGTGCCGCCCAAGAAGTGACTGATTCCCTGATGCCCCAGGCAAACACCCAGGACCGGAACGGTGCTTTCAAGAATGGCGGTGGCGCAGATGCCGAAGTCGCGCGCAACCTCCACGCGCCCTGGGCCGGGGGAAATGACGATGTTGTCGAATTCTAGCTCGCAGATCTCGGACCAAGTAATGCCGTCGTTACGCACGACAATCGGAAGCTCGTCCGTGACCTCGGCGATAAACTGGTAAAGATTGAAGGTAAAAGAGTCATAGTTATCGATGATAAGGGTTCTCATACCTGAATCTCCCCAAAAGAGCCTTACGAATCAATACGTTTGATCGTGTCCCGCCCCTGCACCCCGTTTGCCGCGCGTGCAAAAATTCAGCAAGATCGGAATCTTGATTTTATGTACCACAAATACAGAATTCTCACAACAAGCGTTGCCTCATTTATTCACCCACAGGCAAATAAGTAAGTAAACATAATAAATAACTATGGTTGATTATTATCGTTAATCGCACTTCAGTGATCCTAAATTCTCAAATTCGGACCCTAACACAATGCAACGTCGGCTATTTACTGACCTGCCTGCAGTTGTGAAATTACTTGCTTAACGGCAAAGTCGGGCGCCGAGAAACGGCATACCGGATCAGTGCAGCGCTTCTCCGGTCTGCATCTGCTCGAAGGTCATAGCCAGTTGCAGGGCGCGCTGAAACAGCGTCATCGGGTCCGGCCCCCAGGCGAAATTGTTGAGCGTCCGAAGGCGCAACTGAGTCCGCAGTCCTGCGGGGATAATGCCAGAAGTAAGTACAGATTTAGCAGCGCCCCGCACTGCCGCCTGGACCGCCCTTATCGGTGAACCGGCCGACTGAGATGATGGCTTCGACGCAAGAACCAGGGTGAACAGGGCCTGCAGATCCGCCGGAGACATCACGCCGGGCACGCCGATTGTCAGGTCCGCCAGGTATCTGCGGATCTCCGCCTCTTCCGCCCTCACCAGTTGCCCTATATCCGGGTCCGTCTGGTCGAAACGAGAGCGCGGAATACGGAACAACTCTGGAAACTTATTTTGGACAATGTTTACGAACAGCTGTTTCTCAACCCGCTGAGGGCCGGACACAAACCGCATACAGTCGAGCACGTCAATGTCCAGGAACGGGCACGCAAAAGGCAGGAAACAGCCGGCCGTGTACACGCGAAGGGGCGCCGCGTTGAAACCCAACCGCGTGCTGAAATACAGCAGATCGCTCTTATCTTTCGGACCATAGCCTTCGAGCGATGAATCGAATAGGGAATCGTATGCGCTCTGTATTTCGCCGCGCAAACGGTCTATCGACGATTGACCGAGCATCGGTTCAAGTTCGGTCAACAGTTGCGGCGACTTCAAAATGATCGAACCGAGGATATCGTTGTTGCTGTTCAGCCTATAAGCGGGGCCGCCATAGCATTCTTCACCGAAGCAGAACATAGGGTTCCTGAATCGGCCTTTGACGGCGTCGACGGCAGCCGTGTACGCGGAGATTTCATAGTTCGCGTTTCGCATGTTCAGGCCGGCGTTGATATTGGCCTTGAGCATTTCCAGGAAACTTGCGCTTTCGATGCCGACGACCTGGTGTTCGACCCCCAACAGGTCCGCTTGGCGGCGCGCCACGTCGGCATCCGAGTCCGGTTGCGGCGCGCCATTGACATACGTGAACGTGCTGACGTCTCGTTTCGCCGCGGCCAGCACCGCAAGAATGCACGTGGAGTCATACCCTCCTGACAACGGAAGAACGACTTCGTGTTCGCCGACATGGCGAAGAACCGCCGCCTCCGACCGTGCCCACAGCTCTTGCGCCACATCAACGCCGTCCGCACCGGCATCCCGCGACGGGTCGAAGCGCCAATAGTGGCGCTCCTGCAATTCGCGCGGCGTCGCCACAATCACCCTGCCCGTAGCCAGACTCCGGACGCCTTCGTACAAGGTCCGGTTCGCCACCATCGAACCATTGATCAGATAGCTCGCCACCATCCCTTGGTCGACGTCGAAGCCCAGCGAACGAAAGGCGGAGAGATCGTCGGAAAACATCTGACCGCCGCTAATTTTCGCATGGAATATCTTGGAAAAACCGACATGATCGGTCCACAGCACCGCGCGCTTTCGGTTATCCAGAAAAATATAGCTGCAGAACTGATCGACCTGCTCCAGCAAGCCCTCGGGCACGGCGCCTTGATCGACGACCTGAGCGGGTACCGGGGCGACGGCGGTGGACCGCGACTTATTGACCTTGGCCAGTATTTTGCCGGCGCGGCCCGTAATTTCCTCAGCCTGGGTCCACGTCCACAGGGTTAAACGGCCATCGGCGAGGTCATATTGGCGCGGCTTGCCGGGGCCGTGAGCCGCGGCAATTTTCTCAACCGTTGGCTCAGCGGCAAGATCGTGGACAAACGCAATGAATGTCGCTTGGCCCATTCAGAAGCCCCAGCCATCGCGCGGTCGCGTCCGGCCGGAGGCACTCCCTCGAGTAGCCATTGGAATGGCCGCCATGATGCGATATGACCTCGAGCAAAGTGGACCGGTGGCGGTGCGTGGCGCAGGCTTTATGACTCCTGCCCGACCCCGTAGCAATCACATCCGTAACCGGACCAAGATTAAGCAGGCGACCTGTTCATAAAGTGTTAATTTTGCGGATGTTTAGCTGCGCCGCGCGGCCGCCGTGCGAATAGGTGCTAGAGGCGCCGCAGCAGGGACAAAATCATGAAGACTACGCTGAAGTCGTACGACCTTCTCGGATTCAAGATTACGCCGATGACCATCGAGCAGATTATCGATGCCATGGGCGACATGGTCGCAACCGGCTCGACCCGCGTGATCGCCAGCCTCAATCTGCACGCCATCTATTGCTTCTTTAAGGATCCACGGTTCCGCGAATTGCACTTACGGGATCATACCCTCGTGCGTATCGACGGCATGCCGATCATCATGACCGCCCGGCTCGCGGGTCTGCCGGTGACGCGCCAGCACCGGACGGTGTGGCTCGACTGGTTTCCGCTGGTTTTGGAAAATGCCGCGCGAAACGGCTGGCGTGTCTACTATATGGGCAGCAAGCGAGATGCCTATGAGAAAGGCATGGCGCGCTTTCGCGAGATGCATCCGACCCTGCAGATCGAGGGCCGCGACGGTTTCTTTGACGCGCGTCCGGGAAGCGCTGAAAATGCCGCGGTCGTGGAGACCATAAATGCATACCAGCCCAACCTGCTTGTCGTCGGCATGGGCATGGGGCGGCAAGAGCACTGGATTCTCGACAATATCGACACCCTCAATGCCAACTGCATCATCACCGTTGGGGCCCTGATCGAGTATTTTGCCGGCACCGTACCCACACCGCCACGCTGGACCGGCAGGATGGGCTTGGAGTGGGCTTACAGATTCTGTACGAATCCCCGCCGATTCACGTTTCGCTACCTGATTGAGCCCTGGCTGATGGTTTGGCTGATCGCCGTGTACAACGTGCGGCGCGGCCTTGGCCTCAAGCATCCGGAATAGGGCTCAGGCCTTGCGTTTGGGCTGCCCCCCGGCGTAATTCTTGTTATTGTGCGGTCAACCGATACGCGATCCGAGGCATTCTTCCATGGCGGCAGCATCTAGCGCAAAGAACTCGCTCAGGTTACTCGAGCAGGGCTATGCCATGGTCGGGCTGTTGCTTGTCATCGGCGCGATCAAGCCGTTCTTTTCCAGCCAGGCCGAGATTCAGCAGCTACAGTCTAATGTCGCCCTGGTCACCGACGGCTCGCTGGGATTCCAGATACTAGGGTCCTTAATCTACCTGATTGCCTTGATCATGCTCCTGCCCAGATATCAGGAGGTGATCTCACTCCTGTCAAAGAACAAGGCGCTGGTGCTGTTCATGGGCGTGGTCGTCTTGTCGATGATGTGGTCCGAGCTGCCGTCAGTCACCTTGCGCCGAGCGCTAGCCCTGGTCGGCACGACCGTCTTCGCCGTCTATCTGGCATTGCGGTTTAGTCCCTCCGAACTCTTAACCCTGCTCGCCATCGCGCTGGGATTTTCCGCAATTGAATCCCTACTGTTTGTCTTGTTTTCGCCACGGACCGCCATTCATTGGGCTTCCAACTACGGCGCCTGGAGCGGTGCCTTCGGCCACAAGAACATTCTCGGCCGTACCATGGTTCTGACCATACTTGTGCTTTGGGCGGTAATGCCGCAAGTGCGGCGTTTTCGGTGGCCCATTTTGGGGACAATCGCGTTGTCGCTGCTTTTGGTNGTGATGTCCCAATCCCGTACCTCGTGGATTGCCGCCTTCGGTCTGCTTCTCGCCGTGCCGTTCCTGTTCTATATGCAACGGTCGCAGATNCCCCTGATGATTCGCATTCTTTTGGTAGCCCTTGCTGGCCTTGGCACTCTCGGGTTCGTGGTGCTCGAATACGCCGATGTCGGCCTGCAGGCCGTAGGCCGCGACGATACATTCAGTGGGCGTACGGATATATGGGCAGCCGCCATTGAAGTCGGTAGTGACAAGCCGCTCCTGGGTCACGGCTATCGCACGTTCTGGACTCGCGGTCTGACCAACCGCCTGCTCACCGGAAACGGCCACAACAGCTTCCTCGATATTTGGCTGGAGTTGGGGACGATCGGCCTGGGATTATTCTTGACCGCTTTTATTGTGACCGGGCGACGCGCCTTGAAGCGGCTGGCACAGTCCAATGACCGGCGTGGCCAATGGTACGTCATGTTCCTTTTGTTCATGCTTGTTTTTGGAATGGCCGCGCAGGTGTTCCCGGACCATGGGACAATCCCGTGGGTCTTTTATATCGCGATTACCATGCATCTAACCCCGTATGCGATGGCGCAGGAGCAAGTGGGCCAGCGTAGACGACACCCCGATACCCCACTGCGTCAGCCGGCGCCGGCCGAGTAACCGCCCGCCGGCTAGCGGTAAGCATCGACTCCGAATTCCAGCGGCGCCGTACCGGCTTCTTGCGCGCCCATATCGGGTGCCTTACCGGTGAACCCGTCGCTGAAGTTGGTCAGGATCGCGCCGGCGTCATAGCCTGGACTTGACGGATCGAGGGGATACACGCCCTCCCCAGCAGCCGGGTCGTAAATTGGCACGCCAAATATCCCATGTGACTCCTGTCCATCGCGGACCGCGATCCGTCCGCTATAGAGATCATAGTCGAAGTCGTTGCTGGGCTCCCGCTCGCGATCCGCAATGCTGGAGCGGCGGTCCGAATTAACGTGCAGAATGTTATTGCGCGATGTCACGTTTCTCATTTTGCCGGAAAGGTCTGACAGCCCGCCATAGACGCCGGTGTTTTCTCCGGGACGCTGGACTAGCGTGTTATGGAAGACAAAGATGCGCCCGTCGCCGAAGAACCGACGGTCACCGTTTTCGTCTCTCCCGCCCGCGGACTTGCTCTGCGACTTCAAAAACACGCCCCTTTTAGCGTCTGCCATCTCACGGGTCGCCGACAAGCGACTTCGATCCGCGGCATTGCGCCAGATGTAGATGGGACCAACTTCGGTGGCCGCGACGGCGATCATCACAAAAGAGTTGTCGATGTAGTTTCCCCAGATACGAACGTTGACATTGCCGCCCTCGGACTCGATAGCATCGTCCCAGCACTGGCTCAACTTGTTGCCGTAAATATCGCTGTCCCGATGGGGAAAGCCGCGCTCGCTGAAATTGGACCCGCCGCCGATGCAGTCGTTGAATTTGTGGGACTCGTCGGAATAGATCTCGTTATAGCGGATGACGTGGTTGCCGCCCGTGTTCCACAGTGAGATCGCTTGTGGACCAAGCGGATGCGGTGTGTTCCGGTCGCGCCGGTATTCATCCCAAGCGTTAGAGTCGGAACGCGGATGGTGTATCCTGTTGCGCTGGATGATCACGCGCTCGAGTGGCACCGCGTTGCCACGGCCCGAAGAGATTGCGGCGTCCATGTTCTCGCCCCACCCATCGGCGCCAACACGGCCCCAACCGCTAATGTCGTTCTCTTCTAAAACGACATCGTGAACATCCCTGTCCAAAACGATGGCATTGCGGCCGGCGTTCTTCAGGGCTAGCCCATGGACGATGACGTAAGAGCCTTTAATCAGAACATTGCTATCGGCACGCCCACGAACGTCAATGGTGGCAGACGCACCTGGCCTTGGGGCAACAAGGACATAACCGTCGGGCCGGCCAGACTGTGTAACGACAAGAGTCTCGTCCGAGTTTTCAGGTAAATAGACCGTCTGCCCGATGGGGAAATTCTCGCTCCAGGTCCGCGCCCGTACGCGCGTCAGAGCCTTGGTCACCGGCTCCAGCAATTCGATTTCGAATTCCGTATCGGGTGCCAGCTTCACCAAGCTGCCGCGACACTCTTCATTTCGCGCATCGTACCAAAGCGGAAATCCGTTGCGCCACGCCTCTGTGCCCGCCGGCCGGTAGCGGATCAGGCAGTCACGAGATTCGGTGCTCCCAGGCCGCCAGTACAACCCCAGAGACTCGAAAGTAGCGACCGCCCGCGCCGGCGAGTGCGAAAGCTTGCCGTCGGAAAAGTCCGGTGTCTTGAGGGCTTCACTGCCGGCCTCCACCCTTAGCGCATGCGTTCCCGGATGTTCGCCTGCGTTTGCCACGAGCCCAGCCGCTCCCGCCATCATAGCCAAACCAGCCACAATGGCGCCGGACACCGTCAATCGGCAGACCCGTCGAGCCTCAGTCATTACGATAAATTCGCCCACCCGCTACCTGTCAAGCCAATCGAAAGCCGCCCACATCTTCCGGCCGCGTAACGGAAATCTAGCACTCTTGCCGATTGAGACCAACGGGTGAACCCATACGCGGTGTGACCTAACTCGACTGCGCTACCGCAATCCCCTAAGCTGCGGCTTGTTGAGCACCGCCTGTCCTAATCGCCTGGGAAGAAGCATGTTTTTCCGGCCCATACCATTCAAGACCACTGCCGGCGGAGGGTGCCGCACCCCTTTTTACGCGATGGCTCTGGCCTTGCTCGTAATGGCCCCGCTGGCGGCTGCCGAGGCCCAGAGCGCTGCTACGGAATGGGCTGTTTCAGGCGGTGGCGAGAACAGCGACATTGGTTTTGCGGTCGCCACCGACTCTACCGGCAATGCCGTCCTGGCGGGCCGCATTGCCGACATGGCGACATTGGCGGGCGCGGCGCCCGCGCCATTGGGCGATCTCGACGCGGCTATTGCGAAGTTCAACCCGGATGGCCAGCTCGTCTGGGCCAGACGGCCCGGCGGGGCTGGCCGCGATTCGGCCCGGGGCGTCGCGATAGATGGCAGTGGAAACACCCTGGTCACAGGCTTTTTTCGCGGCACCAGCACCTTCGGGGAAGCAACCGTGGACTCGGCAGGTCATCGGGATGTGTTCGTTGCCAAGTACAACCCGGCCGGTGCCCCAATGTGGTTCCGCCGGGCGGGTGGGCCGCTCATCGACGAAGGCCGCGGCATAGCGGCCGACGGCAACGGCAATGTCTTCGTTACCGGCGGATTCGAGGGACAAGCTACTTTTGCGGACAGTCTGACGGTCACCGCCAAGAAAGGAAGCCATGCCTTCGTCGCGAAATACGATGCCGGTGGCACCCCTCTTTGGGTCCGGCAAGCCGGCGGAGGCAGGCACACCTGGGGCAATGCAGTGGCCACCGACAGTGCCGGAAACGTTCTAGTCAGCGGTGCCTTCGCAAGAATCGCGGCTTTCAACGGCACGGTGCTGAAAAGCGCCGGTGATCTTGATATTTTCATCGCCAAGTATGATCCCGACGGGAACCTGTTGTGGGCCACAACCGCCGGCGGCCGAGGCCGTGATATGGCCTACTCGGTAACGACGGACGCGGCGGACAACGTGCTGGTCGCCGGAAGATTCAGCCGTATTGCTGAATTCGATGACGTTGAGTTGAAATCCATCGGCGATGATGACGCTTTCATCGCTAAGTTTACGCCGGACGGGACCCTGGCCTGGGCCGTCTCGCTGGGCGGCCGTGGCAATGATGCCGCCCGTAGCGTGGCGGCGGACAACAACGGCAACGCCCTGCTCACCGGATCGTTTCGCGGCAAAATGACCATCGGCGACATGACGCTGACCAGCGCCGGCGATAGCGATGTATTCGTGGCCGTGTTCGCCCCCGACGGCACGCTGCTTTCGGCACGGGCTCTCGGCGGTGCCGATGCAGATAGCGGCTTTGGGATCGCCGCTGACGGCCGCGGCGGGGCCTATGTTACCGGCGCGTTTACCGCAACCGCGACCTTCGATGGCTCGCGCTTGAGCAGCACGGGCTCAGACGATTTGTTCATCTCCAGGCTGCGCTATAACGACCAGTAACGAATCCCGTCTGGCAACTCAGCTTGGCGCCACATACCCTTGATATCCGCGACCAGACCACCGGGACGCACGAGCTTGCTGAAACTCGCCGCGTCAAACTCGCAGTACTCGCGGTGCGGCACTGCGCCAACCACACAGTCATAGGGCGCAAGCCCCTCGAGACTCGCGCGCAGGTCAATCCCATGAAATGACTTGGCCTCGTCGCGGCTGGCCAACGGATCATGGACCTCTACGTCACAACCGTCACTCGCCAGGCACTTCACGACGTCGACGACTTTGGTATTGCGAAGGTCGGGAACGTTCTCTTTGAAGGTCAAACCAAGGACAAGGATCCGCGGGCTTGTCTGCCCGGCAAATGCGCTATGGAGCGTATCGAGGATCGACTTGGCAACGAGGCTGCCCATCGCTTCGTTGATCTTTCGGCCGGACAAAATCACGTCGGGCTCGTGTCCAAGACTGCGGGCGCAATGTGCCAAGTAGTACGGATCGACACCAATGCAGTGCCCGCCCACCAGGCCCGGTTGAAAGTTCAAGAAATTCCACTTGGTCCGCGCCGCCTCCAGGACGTCTTGGCTCGACAGGCCCATTCGGCTGCAGATAACGGCAACCTCATTGATGAAGGCGATGTTGATGTCGCGCTGGGCATTCTCGATGACCTTGGCGGCCTCGGCTGTCTTGATATCCCGCGCCAGAAAGATATTGCCATTGTTGACCGTGCCGTAAATCTCGCCGAGACGCTCGGCGACTTCCGGTGTCTGGCCGGCGACTACTTTTGTGACACGTTCAAGCGTGTGCTCGCGATCACCGGGGTTGATACGCTCCGGCGAGTACCCGAGGAAAAAATCGCTGCCGCAGGTAAGCCCCGACTCCCGCTCAAGTATCGGCCCGCAATAATCCTCGGTCACGCCAGGATAGACCGTGCTCTCGTAAACCACGACGGCACCGGCTTTCATGGCGCGGCCAACCATTGTCGATGCGTCCGAGAGATATTTCAGGTCCGGCTTGTTATCGGCATCGATCGGTGTGGGCACTGTAACGATGTAGATATCCAAGTCCGCAATGGCCGCAGGATCCGACACCGTCGTCAATGTCGAGGACCGCAGGGCTGCGTCGTCGACCTCACCGGTACGGTCATGCCCATCATGTATCTCTGCCACGCGCGACTTATCGACATCGAGGCCGACGACGCGGAACTTACGCGCCAGGGATATAGCCAACGGCAAGCCGACATAGCCAAGGCCGAGGATCGCTATTCGAAGATCCGAATTCATGGGAAACCTGCAATTTTTTGGTGACGGGACGGAAAACCACCGGCGGCTACTGTCTTTCCTCTACCAGAATCGACGGCCCCGCACATTGTTTACCTGAAACTACGTCCTGGCCCGCGGCGCAAGCAAAATTGGTGCGTTATTCTGTAGCGCGCCATCGACAACTAGATTTTACATACCATTCTGACCAATTCACTAACGACCAGACCTAAGAGGTGCCGACGGACAGAAATTAGCATCCTGGGAACACTGGTTAATGCTTTATCAAGTAATTGATGAATAAAGTGTTTTCTTTCCTTTGGCTTGGCAACCTTGCATATTTTGCCGTCAACAGTACTGTCCCTGCCAGTTGTAGGAAGGCCATGGAAATGCGCGCCGCTCAAGCGGGCGCGCCGAAGACTAGGACGGCTCGGGTGGGGCTAATGGGTGACATGAATTCGACCGGCAACGCGCTGGGGATGGTTTTAGCCGCGCACCTGCGCGCAAGCCGCTGGTTTGGTACGGTCGGATGATAAGAAAAGCTCTGGATTCGCTGTCCTTGTTCTACCGGCTATGTAGTGTCCTGCAGAACCGGGGCGCCACAGCGGCGGCATTGGCCAACCACCGGCGGGCGTTCTACGAAAAGGCCTGGCGCGACGCGGCCGCACAGCTCGGCTGCTCGATAACGGCCTTGGGTTCCGACATTTTCGAGGTGCAGCACGGCCAACGCAGAGTCCGAGTGTGCCTAAACTTTAGCCCGCTCGACGATTCCGTCACGCTGCGGCTGGCGGGACGGAAACCGACTGTCTACCGGTTACTGACTGCGGCCGGTGTGCCGGTGCCAAAGCATATTGCGATCGATAGCCTCGACCTGAGCGCCGCCAAGCGGTTTCTACAGGCTGCGGAAACCCCGATCGTTGTCAAACCCGCCTATGGAACCGGTGCGGGCGCCGGCGTGACCACGAACATCGCGAACGGCGTACAGTTGGTGCGGGCCATGGCCTGGTCGAGGGTGTTCTGTCCCGAAACCGTGGTCGAGGAACAGGTTGCAGGCGAGAACTATCGCCTCCTATATCTGGATGGCAAATTGATCGACTGCATCATTCGCCGAGCGCCAGTCCTAACCGGTGACGGAACCGCATCCATCCGAGAATTGGTCCGCCGGGAGAACGCCTTGCGGGTTAAGGCCGGCATGACCGTTGCGCAGGCAACACTGCGGGCGGATCTCGACATGAAGAACACCCTGGCTACGTTGGGCAAGTCGCTGTCCAGCGTTCCGGGCAAAGGCGAAGCCGTCCGGGTAAAGAATGTTATCAATAGCAATCGCGCCGACGATAACGAAGCGGCCATGTCGTTGGTCTGCAAATCAATCGTCGATACAGGGCGGCAGGTCGTCGAGCAGTTGAATGTTCGGCTTGCCGGTGTCGACATTATCACGCCGAATCCGGGCATCGGCCTTGCCGAAGCCCGTGGGGCTGTTGTCGATGTGAATACGACGCCGGGATTCTACTATCACTACCTGAAGAAGGGTGGCGAATTTCCGGCGGCCGTCGTTGTGCTGCAAACAGCCCTGGGTGATGTCGGTGAAGTCAGAGCAGCAAACGGGTAGCCCGGCGGCCATAGTTGTCGGTGGCGACGCAAACGCCTTATCGGTGGCGCGGAGCCTGCACGCCTCAGGTATCCCCGCTTACGTTTTGAACCGCCCGAACTCTCGGGTTCGCTATTCGCGGACCTGCCGTTGGATCGATCTGTCCGGTAGCGACGGCGGGCCGGACGCCTGGGGCAATTTTCTGCTTGGCCCGCGTTCCGACCACCTCCGGGGGGCCGTACTGCTGGCGTGCAGCGACGAGGCGATCGAAATGATCATCGCCCATCGGCCGAAGCTGGCGGACAAGTTTGTGATCGAAGAAGGAGATGGAGAGCTACGCCTTAGCATGCTCGACAAGCTGCGCACCTATAGCAAATCGGTGGAGGCGGATATCCCAACGCCAAGTTACTGGCGCGTCCGGTCCGTTTCGGACCTGGAGGAGATTAGGGACGCACTCATCTTTCCACTTATCATCAAACCGCTGTTCTCGCACCACACACGCAACATCTGGAAGAACCGGAAATATCTGGCCGTTGAAAGCTACGATGAGCTGCACCGGAACTTCACGGAATTGCAACACCACGGGATCGAGTTCCTGCTGATGGAATTCATACCCGGGGGTGACGACCTTCTATGCAGCTATTACACGTATATGGACGAGACCGGATCACCCCTTTTTCATTTCACAAAACGGATCATTCGGCGCTATCCGGAGAATATGGGCGAAGGTTGCTACCACGTAACGGATTGGAGCCCGGATGTTCGCGACATGGGGCTCAAGTTCTTTCGTTACGTCAAACTTAGGGGATTGGGCAACGTCGAATTCAAGCGCGATCCCCGCGACGGAAAACTGAAGATTATCGAGTGCAATGCGCGTTTCACCGCAGCGAATTGCCTCGTCAAAGCGGCCGGCCTCGATCTCGCGCTCCTGACCTACAACAAGCTAACCGGGCGCCCCTTGCCCGCCGTGGATTCCTATCGGTCCGGCTTAACTCTCTGGCTACCGACACAAGATTTTCTGGCTTTCCGGGAGCTGAGGAGAAAAGGGAAAATGACATTCCTCCGCTGGCTCCGTAGCATCATGCGACCGCAACAGTTCCAGTTCCTCTGCTGGAGCGATCCGTTACCCGCCGTGGTTGGAGCATGGCGACGATTGAACCGGCTTGTTCGCCGGCGGCGGGCCCAACCCCTGGGCGGGGCCGCGGTTCAACGCTGACCGAGGCAGTTATGGCCAAGGCAATCGCAGTCCTCTATCCGGACCAGTCGCATGAAATCAATGACTTCGATTCATTAGAGGATTGGCGAGACAGTTTCGCGACCCCCGATTTGCCGGAAAACGTTTCGAAAAACGCCGAACCGAGGAGGCTCTAGGTCGATGTCGGAGACACGGTATTGTTCTTGGGACAGGCGATCTATCACGAGCGCATCAACGGCACCAATGCGGGCGTACCGGATGCGAATGTACCTGAGTTTTTGCGGACCATTCACCGATTAGGAGAGCGCGGAGGCATCGGCATCTTGAGCTAGGTCTTTTCGGCTTAGCGTAGAGTTGAATT